>Ga0134125_10000085_pt1 | contig 137469 bp, 95 predicted proteins | sample KB31751_FD_96464 | JGI IMG/M metagenome (GOLD analysis project Ga0134125, IMG submission 96464) | Terrestrial soil microbial communities with excess Nitrogen fertilizer from Kellogg Biological Station, Michigan, USA - KB3-175-1 | ecosystem: Environmental > Terrestrial > Soil > Unclassified ...
GGTTCCCGGTTTACGGTTCCCGGTTTACGGTTCCCGGTTTACGGTTCCCGGTTTACGGTTCCCGGTTTACGGTTCCCGGTTTACGGTTCCCGGTTTACGGTTCCCGGTTTACGGTTCCCGGTTCACGGTTCCCGGTTTACGGTTCCCGGTTCACGGTTCCCGGTTTACGGTTCCCGGTTCACGGTTCCCGGTTCCCGGGTTCATGAACTATCATTGGCCGCGAAACAATAGCTCGCTTCTCGTCACTATTCATTAGAACCTCTCTAATCGATCGACAAGGAGACTCCCGTGGACTCACTCACCCGCAAACCACGATTGTTGGTAAAGATGCAAAGCAGTGCACCTACGGCTGCACTCAAGCTCGGCGCATCGCAAGTCAACATCAAGGTGGAACCCCTGTTCAAGAGTATTAAGCCGCCCACAAAAGCAAGCTTGGCCCAGTCTCCAGAGGCCCCGTCTCCAGAGTGGCACGTAGTGACCACCACCGATTCATCCGACGAGATTAATCCCTGGGAGATGTGTCACCATTTGGTAGGCAAAGGCATGGGCGTGACAGGGCTAAATGCCGTCGAATTCGCCGAGCCCGACCTCGAACAACAATGGACGTTCGGCCACGACGCTCAACTTGCATTCTCTGTCTCAAGTCCATGTGGTGATTCGTGGAGACCCAATCCGCGAGCGCCTGTCGGCGAAAGCGGAAGCTATTGGTTTCGAGACGATTCACATTCGCAGCTGCAGGCCGCGCGCGAAGAAGTGGGTGACCCTGGAAACAACCGGGTACGCATCGCTCACTTCGATACCGGCTACGGTCCGAATCACGTCACCAAACCCATGCACCTTCTCGACGAGCTGCAGAGAAACTTTGTGGATGACGGCTTTCCTAACGACGCTTCAGATCGAAGCTCAGGGATTGCCAATAATCTTGGCCATGGAACTGGCACTCTCAGCATTCTCGCCGGCGCTTCGGTTGAAGGTGTTCCTCTTGGAGGTGCAGCGTTTCTCGGCGTCATTCCCATTCGTGTCGCCAACTCGGTCGTGCTTTTTAAGAACAGCGCCATTGCACAAGCTTTAGATTACGTTCACTCACTTATGGGTGATCCTCAAACCCGAGTCCATGTCATCACTATGAGTATGGGTGGGCTCGCCTCTCAAGCATGGGCCGATGCCGTCAACGCTCTTTACGATTTGGGTGTCTTCATGGTGGCTGCGGCTGGAAATAATTTTAGTGGCTTCCCTACTCACAATATCGTTTATCCGGCCCGGTTCAAGCGTGTAATGGCGGCTTGCGGTGTTATGGCCGATGGACGTGCTTACACCGATCTGCCATTCAAAACAATGACCGGGAATTATGGACCTTCGAGCAAAATGGAGACGGCGTTGTCCGCTTTTACTCCGAACGTTCCCTGGGCCCGATTGGCCTGCGACGAGATCGTCGACTTCAGCGGACAGGGAACGTCTGCCGCGACTCCTCAGATCGCTTCTGCCGCTGCGCTTTGGATTCAGAAGTACAAGAGTGAATGGGAAAGTTATTCTCAGGACTGGATGCGAGTTGAAGCCGTCAGAAAAGCACTCTTTGATTCAGCCAGGACTTCAGCCCAGTCACCTGATAAATTGCTCGGACGCGGCAGCCTGCGCGCTCAAGCCGCTCTCGCTCAGCAGCCTGCGAGGGAAACGGACTTGAAGAAAGAAGAGCAAGACGTGGCTAGCTTTCCATTTCTTCGCGCCATGTCTGGGCTGGGGATGGCGCCTACGGATGTTCGTTACCGAATGCTCGAGCTCGAAGCATTGCAACTGTCTCAGCGGTCGCATGAGCTTGAAGAACTCCTTCCTGATCAAGCTGAAACTTCAAAGCTTCCTCCAGCAACGAGCAGACAGATAATTGAAGCTCTCGTGTCAGCGCCAGGGGCTTCTAGACAGCTTAAGGAAGTCTTGGGTAAGAAGCTTCGGTCGTCTCAAGTAACCGTTCCCGTCCTGTCCACCAGAGTCCTACCCAAACCACGGTCCAAGCCAGTAGTTAGACCTGAAGAATTGCTTCCGGACTCCGAAGCTGAACTAAAAAACTTATCACCCGCAGAAAGGAAGAAAATCTTCGATGCCCTGATTGCTTCTCCTGGCGCCCTTCGTAAGCTGAAGGACGCCCTTCGTAAACAATCTCGGCGTCAAGAAGAGTCACGCCGGGTCGAAACTACAACAACGGTGCGCGCCATTCGCCCACGGACTCCTCCGCCAGTTAAAAGAAGCTTGCAAGTTTTCGCATTCGATCCTCTGGCCGGATTGAAAGTCGAGACGATTGAACTCAACAAAACAATCCTTGATGTTCGTTGGGAAGAAGTTCAGCCTGGTCCTATTGGTAACTATCTGGAGGTGGTGGACATCGATCCGCCCTCAGGCGTAGCGTACGCGCCGGTCGATCTAAATCAACCGTTACATATGTCGCAGGCGGGCCTGGCGCCTTCCGAATCTGATCCCCAATTTCATCAACAGATGGTTTATGCCGTCGCAATGAAGACAATCGCCCACTTTGAACATGCGCTCGGACGCGTAGCACTGTGGGCTCCGCGCCGAATTGAAATGCCAAATGGTGAAATTACTTATCATTACGTGCCGCGATTGCGAATCTATCCGCACGCCATGAGGGAAGCGAATGCGTACTATAGTCCGGAAAAGTCGGCGGTCCTGTTCGGATACTTCCCTGCTTCAGAATCAAACCCAGGTGAGAACATTCCCGGTCAGACCGTCTTCTGTTGCCTTTCACACGACATCGTCGCTCACGAAACAACTCACGCTTTATTGGATGGGCTAAATCGACGATTTCGTGAGCCGACTAACATTGATGTGCTCGCATTTCATGAGGCGTTTTCCGACATCGTCGCTCTGTTCCAGCATTTCACTGTTCCAGAAGCTCTTCGCCATCAAATAGCCAAGACCAGAGGGGATCTTGCGAAACAGAATCTCCTTGGCGACCTGGCTCAGCAATTCGGTCAGGGCATTGGGCAGTACGGTGCTTTGCGTAGCGCCATTGGCAAAAAGGAGAAAGATAGTTGGATTCCGATCACACCGAGCAGCGCTGATTACCAAAGTGCGACCGAAGCCCATTCTCGTGGCGCCGTACTGGTTGCCGCGATTTTTGATGCTTTTCTGAAGATTTACCAGAAACGAACTTACGATTTGATTCGCCTTGCAACTGGAGGCACCGGCGTCTTGCCAGAAGGGGACATACCACAAACGCTCATCGAGCGTTTGGCTGTTGAAGCGAGCAAGACGGCGGCACACGTCTTAAATATTTGCATCCGCGCGCTCGATTATTGTCCGCCGATGGATATTACTTTCGGGGAGTACATCCGAGCTTTGATTACAGCCGATTATGATCTGGTGCCCGACGATCCTCTCGGTTACCGCGTCGCTTTCACTGAAGCTTTTCGACGCCGAGGTATCTATCCTCAGCTCGTTCGAAATCTTTCGACTGAAAGTGTGCGCTGGGAAAGTCCTGAACTGGATTTGGACATTGAGGATTTGTTGGAAAACATTTCTCTCGCCTGGGATTTACGCTCGAATCGGGAAGGTGCATACAATTCTTTGAGAGAAAACTCCAAAGCTCTAAAAAACTGGCTCGCCAAAAACGTCAGCGACGACCAGGCATATTCCCTCGGCTTCTATCGCTCCAAAACCACGATGACGGTCGGAAAGGAGACAGGTAAGCTTTCACCTTTCGAAGTTCACTCGGTTCGGCCGGTGCGCCGCGTCGGACCCAGCGGCCAACAGCAATTGGATCTCGTTGCGGAAATCACACAAACCTGGACGCCGGATCAGCGGACTGATGACAGATATCGCGGCGGTTCGACCATAATTATCGGACTTGAAGATAAAAGCGTTCGTTACACGATCCGAAAGCGTGTAGCTCACCCGGAACGCATTGACTCCCAACAGAGCTTCCGACTCTCACTGTCTAATTCTTCGATGAGGCGGAACTACTTTGACGACATAACCGTCGGTAACGAACCTTTTGCAATGCTTCATCGAAGCGTTTAGGAGAGAGAATGGCAATGACAATAATAGAACCAAAGCCCGCTAGCGGTTCATCACAAGAGAAGTCAGCAGACAACCAACAGCCCTTCCGAGCAAAGGTTCGCATGTATCGGCAGGGTTTGGGCGACTGTTTTCTGATTACGATTCCAAGCAATGCCGGCAAGCCGTTCCATGTTGTGATTGACTGCGGAGTTATTCTTGGCACCAAGCAGCCGGAAAAGGTGATGAAGCAGGTCGTACAACACATCATCGACACGACCGAGAGTCATATTAATTTGCTTGTGGCAACCCATGAACACTGGGACCACATTTCTGGTTTCAATCAGGCTAAAGAGTTGTGGAAGTCCAAGGAATTAAAGATTGACGAGGTGTGGCTTTCCTGGGCCGAGGATCCCAAAAATGACCTTAGTAAGAAGTTGAAAGACGAGCACCTCAACTTAAAGTTGACGCTCCAGGCAGCAACTACTCGTATTAGCATGTCGGGCAATCAGAATCTCGCGGAGGAAATCTCCAGTCTGATGAGTTTCTTCGGAGCCGCCGGCTCAACGTCCGACGCGCTCCAGGTTGTGAGAGAGCTATCTAAGAAGTTGCGCTATTGCACACCTAAAGACGCGCCTACCACGCTTTCCGGTACTAACGTCAAAGTCTACGTATTGGGGCCACCGTTGGATGAGAGATTCATCAAGAAATTTAACCCATCAAAAAGAAAACCGGAAACTTATGGACTCAACGCAATGAGTCAGTATACCGACTCCCTCGGACCCGCCCTGGAAGGTTCAGATATCGACACGCCATTTGATGATAGGTTTCAAATACCTTCCGTGGCCGCTAAGCAACTACCATTTTTTCAACAATTCTATTGGGGAGATTCTCCCGATCCAACAGAGCCAGACCAGTCGTGGCGGCGAATCGATGACAGTTGGCTGGACTCGTCATCGGCTATGGCGCTGCAGCTCGACAGCGCCACGAATAACACTTGTCTGGTGCTGGCTTTTGAGCTTGCGGACGGTGACGTGCTTCTCTTTGCGGCTGATGCTCAAGTCGGAAACTGGCTCTCGTGGCAGGACCTTTCCTGGGACATCGAAGGTAAGGAAGGTAAGAAGGTTACCGGGCCGGATTTGCTTAACCGCACGATCTTCTACAAAGTCGGCCATCACGGCAGTCACAATGCGACGCTTCGTGAAAAGGGCCTGGAGGAGATGAAGAACTTGAAGCTCGCGTTTGTGCCGGTCGATCACGAGATGGCTGTGAAGAAGCGCTGGAACAAGATGCCTCTGAATGAACTCATGGACCGTCTGAACACGATCACAAACGACTGCGTCGTGCGTATCGATGAAGAGGTTCCGGCCAAGCTGGAGAAGACCGTGAGTTCTGAAAAGTTATTTCACGAAGTAACGTTTTAGTCTTATCAGCTAAGTTTCGGGATGGACGCTTTTGCGATCCGTCGATATCACTTGAAGTGACCCCAGTCAGAAGGCAAGTTCAGCTACCCCGCTTCTTTTCAAAGCTCGCGTGCGATCAGCTCCAGGTCGGGAAGGGTGGTTTACCCCCGCCCAAGGAGCATAGACGCTCAATCAAAGATCACCACGAAGCTAGGACACATCCAACTTGATTGCTGGTGAATCTTGAGGCGGGCGCAAGCAACCATTCCTGACCCTTGAGCTGATCAGTCCTGGAGATTTGTATGCGGCTGCAGAGCCTTAATATCGTGGTGTGAAGGCAATCAGCTCACTCAATTTTGTAAACGTTTTCAACTGCTCGTATAACGCACTCGCTTTATTTTTCGACTTCCGAACCTAATTGTCTCCAGCCGCGTAACCTCACTCAGTGTTTCACAAGTCGAAGCAAGTCGAGTGAAGGTAATGAATCTCCTTCGTTTCAAGCTCATCCTTCCGAACGTCCCCGCCCTGGCGTTGTTATTGTGCGCAGTCATTGACGCCTCCGCTCAAACCAAAACCTCACCCGATCCAATCGAAGGCAAGTGGTACGGGGTCGCAGGCTTCCCGCTGGATCGAGTCGAGCTTGGCTTCGAGTTCAAACGCAACGCGAAGAACGAACTCAAAGCCTATTCTACTGGTTGGTAATCGCAACGGCTTGCTCGCGGCGCTGAACCCCGCGACGGGTGATCGAGTCTGGCGAATGGTGTTCTGGGGTCGGCAGTCGAATCAACAGCTGTCGAGGGCGCTGGTGAACTTTTCTACATTGGGTCATCTGACTTGCGCCGCATCAGCTTGATCGATTCGAAAGATGGTCGAGTGATTTGGCGAACGGATGTTTATGGTTGGCCGTGGCCTCGTCCGGCGCTGACTGAGAAAGTTCTTTATGCGAGCACTGGTGGCGCGGTGCCTTATCAGATCCGTCACATCGGCAGTCTCACCGCACTCGACCGAGTCACCGGCAAGATTATCTGGCGTTGGCCATCGCCACCCTGCCCCGGCTGCTGGGCGACCGGCTTCGTGGCCCCGCCGGTGATTTCAGGTACCACCCTCTACAGGACTCGAACCCGCGATCTTGAGCCTTGATGCAATATTGACGTCGTGTACCGGGTTGGCGGGGTGCAATCTGGGAGGAATGCCTCATTTTGATGAACGGCTCCCTTCATCTAGAAGTCTCAGGAAGTGACTGTCCAGGGGAGGTCCGGCCACTCAAGTAATGCTCCTGCCATCGTCCAAATAATCGGAATATATCCAAATTTTTGGAAGCCTCTGGCCTCGATAGCAACGGATAGTCGTGAGAAAGTCAGGATATATCCTCAATGTTCTGATGGGTACACGAATTGTGTTGTTCCTCGCTTGTATCTGTTCGAGGCCCTTATCGAGGCACTCCCGTTTTCATAAACACGAGACTATTTCCTTGCCGTTTTGGACGGATCAAGTCACGTTTCACACACTAACTGCTAGCTCAACTTTAGGAGGTTGTATTGAAACTAAATCCCTGTACTCTGACCCGGTTTCTCCTGAGCATGGCGCTTCTTGCCATGTTCGCGACGGCCGCTTTCGGCCAGGAAACAACCGGCAACATTCGCGGAACCGTAAAGGATCCGAATGGGGGCGTCGTCCCCAATGCGACTGTTACCGCTACTAATCCTCAGCGTAGTTTTACTGCCACGACAGACTCTGAGGGTACTTATGAATTTATGCAGCTGCCGCCCAATCGTTACACGGTTTCGGTGACTGCCACTGGGTTCGCGGAAGCAAAGCGAACCGATGTACCGGTCGAACTCGGTAGAACGTTACAGGTCAATTTGGATCTGTCGCTGGCGGGTGCTACGGCTAACGTCAACATTACGGCTAACGAGGAACCCTTAGTTGACGTATCGTCAACCAAGACGGCCACCAACATCAATCAGCAAAAGATTGATCTACTCCCTAAGACTTTGAGATTTGATTCGGTAGTCCAGACCGCTCCTGGCACTCGCAATGAAGGCAAGGCCGGCGGGTTCCAAATTGATGGCGCTTCCGGATCCGAAAACACCTGGATCATCGATGGCCTGGAAGTCACTCGCGTATTCGATGGCGTCCTGGGAAACACCAAAAATATTCCTTTTGATTTCGTAAAAGAAGTACAGGTTAAGAGCGCCGGCTACGAAGCCGAATATGGCGGCGCAACCGGCGGCGTTATCAACGTCGCGACGCGGAGTGGTTCGAACGATTTCCACGGCGAAGCCCGCCTTGAAATGAACTTGAACGGTCTCGCCGGAAACGATCGTCTGGCCCGCCGCTTCGACCGTTTACGTATTGCCGCGCCGGCAGCTCCGAGCGCAGCCCAACTCGCAGCAGGCGTAAAGCCTCGCTCATTTGAAGCCGAGTACTTTGGCAACAACGATGGCAAGGATGATTTCCGTTCCATCGCTCCCGCCTTTGACCTCGGTGGTCCGATTCTGAAAAACAAGTTGTGGTTCTATGGATCTTATGCTCCGCAGTTTGAGCGTACGAATCGTAACCTAAGACTGATTAGCCTGGTGGCGCCTGGCGCAACCGTAAACGGTGTCATCAGCGCGAACGGCAGCATTACCCAGTTGGACAAACGCAACATCCAGTATCGAACCAGGTACGACTACATGATGGGCAAGATTGACTTCGCGCCAACCTCGAAGTTGACCTTCGCGTTTACCGGGATCAGCAGTCCCACTAAAGTAACCGGACCAACAGCGAATTTGGCTTTGGAGACAACCAGCACGACGACCTTCAACGAACTGCGTTACCCATTGAAGGGCGGCTTTGCACCGTCAAACCAAATCTCCGGTCAGGGAACCTGGCTGGTCACGCCAAACTTGATCATTAACGGTCGACTTGGTCGAAGCTACCTGAACGATAAGGCGACCAACTACGACGTTCCGAATGCTCCGTTGTACTCGATTTCCGGACCCTGCAATTCCACGATTTCCGGTGGCGCTCCTTGTCCGGAGGGTTCGACTTCAAACGGAAGCCCGAATGCTTTTACCAGTAATTCACAAACGCTTTACAACATCACCACGCGTAAGAGCATTAGTCTGGACGCTGTGTTTACCAAACGCGTTTTTGGTCAGCAGCACAGCTTCAAAGGCGGCTACCAGCGCAATCGGCTGGCGAACAACATTCTGGCCGGTTCTGCCGCTGGATCAATCATTATCCATTACGGTCAGAACTCCCCGAGTTGTAACTGCATGGGCACTTACGGCTACTACCAGACAAACACTTCGGGTCAGAAAGGCAACGTCAACAGCACCAACCAGGGATTCTTTGTTCAAGATTCCTGGCAGGCCCACAAACGCGTAACCCTGAATTTGGGTTTGCGTTTGGAGAACGAGTTCGTGCCGTCCTTCCCGCTTGATCCGACAGGACATCCGGGTCTGGATATCAGCCAACTCTCGGTTGATCCAAAAGCGCCCATTCGTTTTGGCTGGGGCGATAAGATTGCGCCACGTCTCGGTGGCGCGTGGGATGTGTTGGGTAATGGCAAGTTGAAGCTCTACGGCAGCTATAGCGTCTTCTATGACACTATGAAATACAACTTGTCACGTGGTTCGTTCGGCGGTGAGGTGTTCGTCCAAACCGAAAAGAAACTGGATACGCTGGATTTCCGATCAATCACTCTGGCAAATTCGCCGGGCGCTTTGATTATTCAGCGAGACCTCCGCGTGCCAGCTCTTTCGAACGTGGCGGGTCCCGGCGGCGCGGTCTTCCACGCTGTTGATCCGAACATCAAACCGGTTCGCGAACATGAATACACCGTTGGTACTGACTACGAATTCAGACGTAATACCGTATTCAGCGCCCGCTACACCAGCAAGAACCTTGATCGGACCATTGAAGATATCGGCTTGGTGTTCTTTGCCGCCGACGGTGTCACCGTTCAAGAGCAGTACATGATCGGTAACCCGGGATTTGGTACTGCGGTGAGCGACTTCGTCGCCTTCGGTCATCCACCGACGACCAAGGCAATCCGCAATTACCGCGGTCTCGAACTGCGGGTCGACAAGCGCTTTTCGGACAACTGGTATACGAACTTCTCCTATACCCGAAGCCGGCTCTTTGGTAACTATTCCGGCCTGTCGAGCTCTGACGAAACAGGACGCAATGCTGCCAATACCAACCGCTACTTTGATATGCCGTGGATCACCTACGATTCACATGGCAAGTTGAGCAACGGTCTGCTGGCTACCGATAGACCGAACACGTTCAAAGCGTTCGGCGCCTATCGCTTCAACTATGGCTTGTTCGGCAGGAAGCAGGAAACCGAATTCAGCGGCTCCCAGTTCATCTATCAGGGCACGCCGATAACCACGCACGTTAACATTGATATCGAAGGCACGACCGATGGCTTGGGCAACTTTGTGCCATCGTTCGTTGACGGACGTGGTGACCTGGGTCGCACCGAAGCATTCACGCAAACGGATCTTCTGGTTCGTCATCGCGTGAGATTGTCAGAAAGAACTTCGTTGCTGTTCCAGTTCAACGTTCTCAATCTTTTCGACGAAAAGAATGTTACGGATCGCAGTGGCTCGATCATCCGTACTTCCTCTTCGACGGTTAGTGCAGGAAACGAGTATAACGGTCCGGCAGCCTTCGCGACTTACGAAGCTCCGACCTTTGCTCAGGCTGTACAGCTTTACGTCAAGAACCCAGGCGACTGGCGCACCCATTTGGGCGTGCCTTTGAGTACAGTGTTGAATCCGTTCTACGACAAACCGGTCTCTTTCCAGGGACCACGTAGTGCACGGTTCAGCATCGGCGTTCAATTCTAGGTTTCGATTTTTTCGAGACCCTTGCGGGCCTGCTCTCTTAATTGAGAGCAGGCCTTTTTTTTCGCAAGAAATCTGACGGCGGAACTGAAGTTTGAGTGAAGTAGCAACTACTTCCGGCTGGAGGATCTGCGCGGCTTTGCCGTTATTAATCGTTACTCTTAGTTTTGTTTTCCTTCTCGCGTAATTCCTGAATCTTGCGTTTGATGTTTTCACGCTGGTCGCTTGAAGGCGAGGCTTGCAGAAATTCTTCTAACGCAGCGGCAGCCTGGCTGTACTCTTTCTTCTTACTATGCAGCGAAGCCAATGCCAAATAAGCACCCGGCAATTGCTTTCCCACCATGTGGGTCACATTGGTCAACAGTTCGATGGCTTCGTCCGTGTAGCGCTCGTCTTTCGCCAGCTCGAGCGCGAGACGCATGGTTGAATTCGCCGATTTAGGATTCAAGGCAACCGCATGTCGTAAGGCCGCAATTCCTTCAGGACGACGTCCTAATTCAATCTCTGCTATTCCCAGCCCGTAGTATGAGCGCCAGGCGTTCTTGTTTACCTCCACGGCGTGAGCCAGCAGCGGTGCAGCATCCGCAAAAAAGTCATGCTTTACATATTCGGATCCAAGAGCTTCGAGCGCGTCAAAATAGTCCGGAAAAATCTGAATGGCTTGAGTGAGGAAGGCTTCAGCTGTTTTCAGATCATTTTTCTTCAAGCTCTGTTCGCCCTGCTGGAAGGCCTCCTGCGCAGCCTTCGGAACATCCTGAGCGAACAAAAGTCTATTCGCGCCTGGCGCCGGTTCGTCGGAAGTGACTTGCTTCGCGCCTTTTTCAGGTCTTAATACGAAGTCGACGCGAAATATTTCAGCCCCACCCCCGATCGGAGCGTAGGGGCTAACTTCAACGCGTTGACTCTGCCTTTCATAGCCGGTACCGGACGCTTCGACTTGAACGTAATAATTGCCGATCCCGAGATTGCGAAAACGAAAGCGTCCCGAACCATCGGTGTAAGTCTGCCCGCGTTGGCTGTACCCGTCAGTAAGCAGAAATATCGGGATGTTTGCCACCCCTTTGTTTCCGGCAGTAGTCACTCGTCCTTCTATTGAATTTCGACCTTGAAGCAAACTTGTGGGCAGCGACAAGGTTAAGGTGAGCGCTATAGTGGCTAATGAGATTGCGAACATGATGCTTTGGTCCTGCTCTTCCCCCAAGCTGACTGAATGAGTTCATTGCCTCAGGCAAGAAATGGGAGACGTCCTGAGGCCCCAAACGTAACTAGTCAGCTAAGGTCGATGATCTGTTGGCTGACGCCAGTCTTTCCTTGGTATCAAAGCCACGATAGCTCAACCCCCCGGTTGTGACAAGGGCGGGAAAACATATGATGTCATGACGAGACGCGATATCTGATTCCAGACGTTAACCAGTTCGCGAAGGTAAGGCTAGCTTCGCCCGAAACGTCTTGACTCACGCTGGTCGAGTGAGCGGGGAGCGATTTAGATTTTAGGCCACAGATGAACACTGATATAAGGATCTGAATAAATCGGATTTTTAGATCTGTGTTACTCCGTGTTCATCTGTGGCCGAGAATGACTACGTACGGGCAATTTGATCTCCGCCGGAGTCAAGTAGGTCATTGCCCTTGAGAGGGCGATATTGCATGTTGGACTCAGTAGTACCCAATAGCATATCGCCCGGATCAAGAAGGGCTTAGCTGTGAGTGCCAGGCTACGGTTTACCTTTCCCTCTGCCTTTACCTCCTTCGGGCCGCTGCGGATTCGGCGGCTGACGCTCCTGTTTGCGTTCTATTTTCTGTTGAGGTTGGCGTTGCGGTGCTGCAACTGGGGCAGCACGACGCTCGACCGGCCTCGCTGCCGGCTGCTGTCGCACTGGTGGCGCCTGTTCGATACGCTTTTCAGGACGCGTGATCTTTACGCGACCAGGCTCTCTTCGAGCAGGTACCGGCTGCGGAGCAGTCGCTGCTTTCTGGGCTCGTTGCTCCGCTTTTGCCGCAACGCGCTCGCCCTGCGGTCGTTGTCGCGCCGATTCTACCGCGCGCTCAGCCTGGACTTCTCGCACCGGCCGGTTGATTCGTCGCTGGTCTTTTTGCTGCCTCCGTTGCTCCTGTTCCACAGCTCGCAACTCACGCCTGTCGCTGCCGCGCTGTATTCGATCAGGAACGCGAATCTGATCCGGAGCTGGCGGCGATTGCGCTATTGCTGTTCCTTGCCGCTCATCCTTCACCTTGAACTTCTGACCCTTGACTCGTTCGGAAACGGACTCTACGCGCATTGATCGGGCCAGGTCCCTCCGAAACGAGGGCGCAACCGGTGTCGTACTCGCCACGACTGTGGTGTCGCGTAGCTTCCTGGCAATGCCCGGAGGGAGATCTTTCTTGCCACGGCCCCATGCAGAATGAACCACGGCGTTTCGCAGCGGGGTCAGCAGCAGTGGATCCAGTACTGGATTTACATGCGCGAGCATCTGCCTATCAGCCTTCCTGGCTCTCTTCCAATCTATTCCTCGCATGAAGTCGTCGAACTGAACCACCGTGACCGCTCCCGGCACGTTGAGATTCACTACGCGTGGATGTCGAACGTCGGCTCGACTTAGGTAGTAAGGCTGCCAACTGGCGTTGTAATAGCGTGGCGCGTAAGCATCGCCGGGACCAAGCGGTACCCAACCGATCTCATTTTGGCCAAACGGCACAAACGCGACCATTGCGGGCGAATATGTGGGCGTGCTGTCTAGTGTGTCAGGGACCCAATACCACTGATTTCCCACGTTGGCCCAGCGGCCGTAGTGATAAGGAGCATAACCCCACGGCTCAGTCGATACCCAGGTCGGACCGTACGGATAATCTGTCATCCAATAGCCCTGCTGGTAGGGCGCCCATCCACTATCGACGCGCGGCGTCCAGCAATGTCCATAGCCGTTCACATCCTGCCAGCTGCCGTAGTAATCAAGGTCGGACAGACCAGGAACGTATGAATTGACGTACTTGTAACTTGCGTTACGTCGATACGGATCGAAGTAATAAGGGTCGTTGAGATAGGTGTTGTAGTCGCTATAACGACCATCGTAGGACTGCGGATACTGGTAGCCGTAGTAGTCGTTGACGAGATAGCCGGCGTCGCGTCCGTTGATTCGAGAAAGGACCACGTCCGCCGCAGTTCGGCCAACGAGCGTCAGCACTTCACCTTTGCTGATCTGTCCGCTGCCGCCAAGACCAACCACCTGCGCCAACCCGCTGAGCGCCGACACGATTACATTGCCATTGTCGATGCCGACGTTGTAGAGACCGGGTTGATTGAAGTCGACGGCGCCGTAAGGCGTCGCTACTTCAAACAAGTCTCCTGGAGACAAGTAACCTACGTCGAACAAGGCTGAGCCATCACGCAAAGCCAGCTGGGTGCGGCGATCGCTGAGCGATAAGACGTCCAGCGACGTGTTCGGATTAAGCCGAGCGAAATTGCGTCCGGTAAATGCGAGGCTCGCACGCGAGTTGTCGTGTGTGTAGATCCGATCGCCTACTGAGAACGGTTGGTTCTCCGTCGCGGTGACCCACTGCGAATCGCTCTCCGTGCCGGTGTTGTCTTCCACACCGTTACTGAGCGCGACATCTCCCTCGACGCGCTGAATGCGAGCAGCATTTGGCAACGCCTCCGCTGATGCGGTTTGTTCGTGCCTTATCCAAAGTGCCATTCCCACACCGCCAACGATGGCGCAAAGTACTCCTAAGATGATCAAGTGTGGCCAGAGTTTTATGTTATTCATTAGTGCCCCCAAATGTATTACCTGCCCCCAGGCAAGCAGATCCTTCAATCTTCTTTACATAAAGTCCGGCAAGCACTGTGCCCACTTCCGAGGAGGTGAAGCGGGTTTCAGGGTTGTGAGCTGGAAAACGAGCGGGTTATTGGGATGCGGCTTTCGATATCACTGAATCGCAATTTAATCACCGTAAGAATGGCAAAAAAGCCATCTCATATACGCCATTTGATCGATGCAAGAGAGGACGATTCCGTATTGTTGTAAACCAAATCGAGCACTACCGTTGGGAGACGACCGCACTGTCCCAAAGGAAGCGAGTCAAACCTTTTCGGTTGGCTTAGCGATCTTAATCGGAAACTCGATTGGATCTTTAGGTTCAGGTGGAGCTGGTGGGGGTGGCGCAGGGTTCTCCACTACTTCAGGTTCGATGGGTCGGCCCAACACGCCTTCGTAAAGCTGTTGGATCATTTTCTTGCGATAGTCTTTCGCTTGCACGTACATTTCCTGGGCAAGCACGGCTAGCGGAATCGGCAAAAAGTAAGCCCAGAAGGCCATCGTCCTAAACGTCACCAAACTGCTGAGCAGTCCCAGCAAAGGCATCAACACCAAACTGATAAGCCAGGCTTTGGTTGGTTTGAAATGCTGAAACAAAAGCAGCAGTACCATCCCAACCAGTCCGCCCAGGACTGTAACCAGGATCGAACTTGGAGGCTTTAAGCCGCCTCCTCCCAATTCAGTCTCAGTTGCATATGCCATCACTTCAACGCCTAACATCCACCCCAAAGGCGTGTCGTGTTCGTCTTCTGCTGCATACGCTCCGCCGAGCAAAACTATTTTGTCTTTGATCGGACTACCCGTTTGCCAACCCGGGCCATCAGCCAGGGATAGGATTCGCGAAGCAGTAAAATGAACACGATGCGAGCCATGTCGATCGCCGGCAAATCTAATAAAAAGATCTGACGGAGTTTGCGGTCGCCCCGCTACCGCGGTGTCGAACTCTTTGGCGACCGCCCAGGGAAATGAAGGCTGCGGACCGAGATTCGTTTCGCATATGCGCGGATAGCGTCGAATGGCGCCGTCCGCATCAAGACGCAACACGACCAGCCCATAAGGGACGTTGGTTTGTTGACCTCCCAGAAATTCTGAAACGTGGTACTTCTCATCGACATTGGAAAACATTCCCGAACGCGCCCACACCAACAGCGGTCCGCCAGGTGGTAGATGTAGATTCTGAAACTCCGGCGCCGAGGTATCGAGGTCGATACCAATCACTTTGGGTTTCCCTGCGGCGATGGCATTGAGGAGGTTCAGCAGAGTGGCAGGATCAAGCGGGCTCTTCCGATGAAACAACTGTGTATAGTCGGCATCATCGATTAAGACTACTGCTACGTCGCTGTCAGCGGCGGCCCCTTGCACACGCACTTGTGTATCCAGCGCGTAGGTCTCAAGTTGACGAAAGAGTCCGGATCGAGAAAGGAAGAATGTAAGGAGGATGCCAATCAAGACAGCAGGCAGGGCCTTAATCGCTCGTTCTAAGAGCGAAATTCCCTCCTTTTCCAGGTCTTGCTTTGACTGTTTACTGGAAGGCCAGATCTTCCAGCGCATAGGAGTGTTTATCCTTATTGTTTCGTTTGCGTAGTTATGAACTCCAGCGACGCTCGCAGAAACTGTCGTACCGCGTTTTGCTTCACGCTTGTACCCCACTGTCTGGTTACGCTCAGTGCCGCATCAAATGAAGGCGCCGTTTTTGTGTAAGTGGTTGGAGTCGAGACCAGCACCCATGCTTCGTTGCCGGACGGCTCACTTCCGCCATCTGGCTCCAGCAGGCTAACTTCCAAAACACTAACGCGATAAAGTCCCGGACCGAGGTCCCTGGCAACCAGCGGTTCAGGCTTCTTTGCGTCCCAGGTGAAGGGGAAAGGCTTTAGTGCAGGCGCGCTTGATCGGTCCTTACCGATTTTTTCAAAGCGGACCAAATATTTGTCTCCCTGCATGTTTTTGAAAACGGGACTCAGATCCAGCTTCTGTTCATCTAACTTGATCACCGCTTCTTTCAACTCAGAACCGCGGCTCACGAAAGCGGAGTACTTGGCCGGCTCGCTCGATACCAATGCCATCGCGGCGCCGATCAGCCTCGAGACTACGCCCTGGTTTGAAGCGGCTGCTGCGGGTAGTCGAATGGCTGTAGAGCACTCTCCACTATGACTACAGTTACGCCGCTCGACAATGTTACCGTTGTGGTCCGCAATCACGATATAGCTGCTGGTATCTGAAGGATTACCCGCGCTGATAACGCTTCCCACATTCAAGGCGGAACCCTTGGAGACTTTTCCCTGGTTCATATTCCAGTCGCCCTTCACGTCCAGCACGTAGCCGAATCGCTGCTGTGCCTGAATGTTGGGAGCGAAACACAACAGCAGCAAAAACACACTCGTCACAACCGAGCCACCAGCCAATGAATTTCTGATTCGCATTAGAATTCCCTTTTCAGATCACAGCAACCTGGGAGCGCAGGCGTCCCTGCCTGCCTTACGTGCCCCAAAAGATCCTCTCCCAAGTTAAGATGTGCTCTTTGCAAACTAAGGCAGCCAGGATGTCTGCGCTCCCTGGGGAGATGAAGCCATGGTAACGCGAATAAACAAAGTCAGTCCACGCTCTCAAGGGCCGACTTCTCGATCGCAATCGCATGACCGTCCCCGTGGGCGTCGCTGCTGTCCCACTTCACGATCTTCAAGTCCAGAACGAATATCGCATAAATCACGGGAACGAGTAATAGTGTGATGAAGGTCGCGGCAGTTAATCCGCCAATCTGCGCGTAGCACATCGGCTCCCAGAGCGGTCCGCCATGAAGAGCCAGTGGGAACAGAGCAATTACAGTGGCGCCTACGGTAATCATCACCGGTCGCAGTCGCATGATGCCGGCGTCCAACAAAGCCTCGCGCAGTGGCTCGCCTTCTGCGTGTTTTTCTTCAATAAAATCGAATAACACGATGATGTGACTGACGATCACGCCGACGAGGCTGACGATACCGAGGAAAGCCATAAAACCAAAGGGCGCGCCCATTACCCACAGCCCGGCGACAGCGCCGACCATTCCATAAGGAATTGCGGCATATACAATCAACGGCTTGATTGCGTGCTTAAACTGGAAAACCAAGGCGATGAAGATTGCGACTACGGAGATGAGCATAACAATCGCCAGCTCTTTGAAACCCGAGACTTGCGACTCCTCTTCGCCACCGATTTCCATCCGATAGCCGGGCGGCAGCGTCTTTTCGAATTCTTTCAGCCGCGGTCTCACCTCGTTCATCACTTCGGACGGCAGATGGCCCTCAATCGGAAAGCAGGATACCGTGATCGTGCGAAACTGATTTCGCCGGCGCAGCTTTTCAGTCTCCATTTCGTAACTAATTGTAGAGACCTGTTGTAGTGGCACCTTTTGCATTCCCTGACTCGAGTACACGTAGAGGTTCTTGATGTCAGCCAGTTGCGCCCGCTCATCCATGCGCATGCGCGCTGCTACCGGAATTTGCTTGTCGCCTTCGCGGAGGGTGGTGACCGTCATTCCATTCATGCCTGCCACCGACGAAGCCGCCACATCGAAATTGGAGACTCCCGACATGTTGGCGCGATCAGAATCAGTCTTAATCTTCACCGCGAAACTTTCATCGCCCCAATCATCGCGGACTCGCCGGGCAACTGGACTGAGACGAAACTTCTGTTTCAGATCCTCGGCGAGACTTCGCAAGGTCGTCATGTCATCCCCGGATATTCTTATCGAGACGGGAACGCCGACCGGTTTTCCCGATTCCAGTTGGCGCATGTCTACGCGTGCTCCAGGAATTTTCGCTGACAGCGCTTCCTGCAAAAGGCCAATCAAGTGCGCAGTGTCGTGCTTGTCTTTGACCTGAAGAATGATCTGGGCATAGTTCAACTGTTGCAATTCAGGGCTGACTGAAAACCAGAATCGCGGTCCTCCGCCACCGACGAACGTCGTCAACGACTGCAAAACATCACGCGGTTTGCCGTCTTCGGGATGGGCCTTGCCATAGTCGTTCAGCACCTGGCGCACGACCGCTTCGGTCTGAACAGCTGTTTGGTTAGTCTCCGCCAGCGGCGCATCGTCGGGAAGCCAGACATCGACATACGAAAGATATGAAAGGTCCTTCGGGAAGAATTGCTGTTTCAGTTGCGCCATTAACACGCCACCGATTACCAGAATCGCCAGCGAACCTATGAGGACACGCCACCGATGATCGATGGCCCAGGTGCCAATCTTGTAATAGAGAGCCGCGAACCCCTTCTTGCGCCGCTCTTCGATAGGTAACTCAACACCCGGTTTAAGCAGGTAGTATCCCAACAGCGGAATAAAGCTCATCGAAACCAGTCGTGACGCGATCAGCGAGCAGGCGAGGACCACTGGCAAACTGAAAAGAAAACGGCCGGTGTTGCCGCTTAAGAGCAACATGGGCACATAGGCAACGATGTTCGTGATGGTGGCATAGACAATCGCCGTCGCCAGCTTGGTGGGACCAAGCCAGGCCGCAATAATGGATGGTTGGCCCGCAGCCAGCTCGCGTTTGATAGCGTCTCCTGCTACCACCGGATCGTCGACCAGAAGACCGAGGGCAATAATCAAAGTCGCAATTGAAACTTGTTGCAGATCGATGCCCAGCACCGACATCATGCCGAACGTCATTGCCAGCGTAATGGGAATAGACAAAGCCATCAGCAATGCCGAACGCCATTCCCAGAAACCGATCAGAGAAACGATCACCACCAGGATCACCGCTTCATAAAGACTGCTCATGAACAAGTGAACGTTTTCGGTAACCTGCAGAGGCTGATCGGAGGTCCGCGCCATAATCAGATCCTCAGGCAGCCGCTGTTTGAGATCATTCAGAGTCGTATCGACCGCATCGCCGAACTTCCCAATGATCTCTCCGGATCGCATTTGTACTGCGAGCGTAATAGCGCGGCTGCGACGCCATTGGCCGCTCTGATCGCGCCAGGTGTAGAAATTCAAGTATCGCGGTGGACTATCATAAGTGCGGACGATGTCCACGATGTCTCGCAGGTAGACGGGGGCGCCGGCGGCCGACGCGGTCACCAGAACATCACCGATGTCCTTCTCGCTTTTGAACTCGCCGCTGGCGTCAATACTGATGTTCTTTCCCTGCGCCTGTAATTGACCACCCGGTAGGCTGATATTGCGGCCGCTGAGGATGGTGCTGAGAGCTGCGGGCCTGAGGTTATAAGAAGCTAAGCGCTCCTGGGAGTACTCCAGGAAAATCTTTTCGCGCAGGACGGCTGAACGAGTGATCTTGGAGACCATCGGGATGGTCTTAAGTGTCTTCTCGATCGCGTCGGTGAAGTCATCAAGTTCGCGGTACGTGTACTTGTCACCAGCAATAGCAGCCAATCTGGTCGACACATCGGACGGATCGCGAACAATGAGGGGCAGCCAGACATCGGGATGAAACTCGCCGGCTTGAAGATGTTCGGTGCTGAATTTTTTCAAGAACTCCAGCAATTGATCGTCACTCGCGCTTGAAACGCCATCCAGCGCTACAAAGCCGGAACCTTCAATCAGGTGAATGTCGCGTGCCATGTCCGCCTGCTTCGTGAAGCGGGCAAAAAGGTTCAGATCATTTCGTATCAGGTTGGGACTTAGTGATTCAGGGAAGTTTTGTACGAGCGTAACGCGGGAATCTTTTTCCTGGGCCTTTGCTCGAGTGTCCTGAATGGCTTTTTGAATGGCCCGGGCACGCAAACCAATTTCAATATCGCTGACTTTCGGACTGGCCACCGTGAGCATCAAGGCGGCCGTATCGCCAAAATCTTTAATGAAGTTTATCGGGCCGGCCCCGTCCGGAAGATCATGAATTCCGTCGAGCTTGAGCTTGATGTCGTCAAACTCTTTTCCGGTTTCTTTAGTTTCTTCGTCAAGGGTTACGTAAACCACGGAAAGGCTGGTGCGAGAGATCGATTCGATCTTGGACACCTTGCCGTTCTCCGCCATCTTTGCTTCGATCTTCTTGGTGACGAGATTCTCGATCTTCTCTGCGCTTGACCCGGGCCAGGGTATGACCGCAACTGCAACTCGCACCGGAACCTCAGGATCCTTACGTTGCGGCATCCTGATGTAACCGTAGAAACCCCAGACGCAGGTTACCAGCAGTAATACCCACGATATGTGCCGAGTCTCGACGAAGAAACGCGAGGTGTTATGCGTGTTCTTGATGAGATCTGCGTCTGACTTTCCGTGGGACATAAGGATTTGGAAACGCTGCCGTTTATGGAATTACTTGCACCAGCTCACCATCGATCAGCAAGGTAGCGCCGGTCGTGATCACTTGTTCTCCGACTTTAACGCCTTCAAGGACTGCGACTGCATTGCCATAGGCGTCGCCCAGTTTCACGTTTCGAAGACGCGCGACCTGCTTGCCATTCTGCGTCGTCAACACGAACACGGCGTAACTTCCAGGTTGATCTTTTGATTGCACGATGGCGTTTAGAGGGATAATCGTCACGCCACCCGCCGTCATTGGTTCGCCCTCTCCCTGGATGGATACAACCATTCCAACTTTGAGAAGGTTTTTCGAGTTGGGAATTGTTATCTCGATATCAAAAACGCGGCTCTTGACATCGGCGGCCGGCGCGATCGCAGTGATCTGTCCGCGAAATTCGGCGCCACTCTGCGCTTCGGTAGTAATGGTCATCGGCATCCCGAGCTTAAGATTAGGCATCGCCCGGTCGGGAACTCCGAAGACTGCTTTCACCGAAGTTACGTCCGCTAAGAGAAAGGCGGGCTTGCCTGGAGCAACCATGCTCCCAACCTCGATATCGCGTCGCAAAATGGTGCTGTTCATTGGGGCTCGCAGTGAGGTGTCACCCAAAGGGATCTTTGCCTCGTTCACCACTTCCGCTGCGGTTTTGGCTTTTGCCTGGATGCTGTTGACCTGAGCGCGCGCAACTTTGGCGCCCGCTTCCGCACTGCGCACCTGCGACTGTGCGGCAGCAAGTCTGGCCTCAGCAACGTCGCGTTGCGTTTTGGAAGCATCGTAGTCGGTCTTTGTAATGCTGTGACTCGCAAACAGGTTTGTGGCTCTTTCAAAGTCGAGTTTCGCTCGATTGTAGGCTGCCTGCGCTTCCGCCATTTGGGCCCTGGCGGTTTCCACTGTCTGGTCTGCCTGTTTACTTTGGGCTTGAGCAGTTTCAATTCCCGATTGTGCTTCGCGTACTTGCGATTGGGCCTGGTTCACTTTGACCTGGTAATCGCTCTGTCGCACGTTGGCCAGGACCATGCCTTTGGTTACCAGGTCGCCTGCCTGAACATGACGCATTTGGCCGTCAACACCACGAACCTGTTGAATCGCCGCGACGTAGCCGCCCACTTTGAAAGCCAATTCTATTTGATTGCTCGCAGTAATGCTGGCTGAGTAGCGGGCCCCTGCGGTTGCAGAGAGCAGTTCGACCGCTTTGGTTCTTACGGGTCGCGCCGGCTGCTCGGCGAGCTTGCCTTTACATCCAGTAAACGAACTGGCGACAAGCAGAAGTCCGAGAACTGCAGAAGATTTACTGATCATTGGTCCTCACCAACTGCTTTCTCAAAATCTGCCTTAGCCGTCCAGAAACCCAAAACCGCCTGCTGGTATTGATGATCGGCTTCAGCAACTGCTGTTTGGAGTTGTAAGACGTCTGAGAGCAGCGCGGCCTGAAGCTTATATTTGTTCTCAGCGACGCGCAGGTTCTCGCGCGCCGTTTCCTGGGCCAAACGCGTAACGCGAAACAACTGACGCGTCTGTTGCAGTTTGCGAAACTTGCTGTTGACGTCGATCAGGACTCGGCTTTCAGCTTCCTGCACGCCGATTTCGGCTTGCTCTGTTGTCTTTAGTTTTTCCTCTAGCTCTCGATTCTTTTTGCCCCAGTCAAAAACATCCCAGGTTACAACCAGTCCCACATTGGCGACATTCTTGGGAACGAAAGAATCGAAATTCCGCGGTGAAATGTAGTTGAGACCCAGGCTGATGTCCGGAATAAACTCGGATTTTTTTATGCGCCGATCCAGGTCGGCTTGTTTGACCTTCAACCTTGCGGCCTTGATTTCGGGTCGCTGGGCCAGAGCGCGACTTTGTGCCGACGGAAGATCCGCCTCCAGGTCAGAAGGTTCGATCACCGCGGCGACTTCAAACTCGGTACGAATATCCCGAGCGAGCATGTTGTTGAGTTGCTCTTTTTGCGCGGCGAGTTGATTGCTCACGTTGAGTCTTTCGTATTCCGACTTGGCCAGCCGCGTTTTGACTTCCAGATTCTGCGCCTTGAGCGCCACCTGCTGCTCGACATATTCACCAGTGACTCGGTCGAGTTCGTGGTAGAGCGCGATGGATTGCTCGAGACTCTTTAACGCGCTCTCGCTCATGAGGATGGCGTAGTAGAGCTGAGTGACATCAGTGATAACGTCATGCTTTTGCTTACGCAGCTCCTCGGCAGCAACGAGTTTGCTCAGCTTGATCTGATCGAGATTGAGTCGAATGCGATACTGCTGGGAAAGTGGCTGAGTTATGCTTCCGGCAAGGAAAAGGATCGGACGACGAGGCGTGCTTAGCGACGTATTTTGACCGGGAATCGGACCGATGCCGGGATAAGTACCAAAGACACCTCTATCAAATTGAAAATTTAGTTGCGCGAGCTGTTGCGAGCCGAGAGCATAGAGATTGAAAGCCGGAAGCCGCAGCGTTTGTGTAGCCGCCAACCGATCATCAACCTTTGCCACTGCGAGTTGTGAATTCCGGACCATGCGGTTGTCGCGCAGGGCTAAACTAATTGCCTGATCCAGCGTCAGGATTTCACGCGCCGGTTGCTGGGCGGAAACAACGCACGGAATGCCAACGAACAAACATGCTGCAATAAGAAAGCGCGCGAATGATGTTGGATTCCTGGTCATCTAAACGAACTTACCTCGTCAGAAATTCATTCAGCTCAACACGGTCAACTTAATTGGCGGCTCGATCAACTCCGGCACAGTCGCCTGGCTATCGTCAGGAATCAGCTCGGGACCACGGCTGCCAACCGGCCGCCGCTTCCAGCGCCGCGGCACTCTGCGAATGCCGATCGGATACACGGTAAGCGTTCCATCCTTGTCGATCTTTATGCGCAGGAAGTTTTTCCAATCCTCAATGCGGAGGGACGAAAAGGCCGAATTGTGAAGACAGCGAAAAACATTCAGTGAGACGATCAGGAAAATTCCCACCAGCAGCGATCCGATGAACCAGCCGCCACAGAAAATAATCACAGCCGCAGTCAGTAACTGCAACGGTGATTGAAAATCTAACCCGAGTACCGACACCGTAAAGTAAGTTGCGCCCCATCCGAGAAAAAAGATTGCCAGCAAATGCAGCCAGCCGTGCAGCAACCCAGCCACCCACATGTACATTTTTGACTTTGTGTTTGTGAAAAATACGAAGGTGATGAGGATGAAGAGAATCCAAAAAACTGCTCCCGCCTCAACTATGCCCGTCCTTACCGTTAGCGATATCGCTTTATCGATATCGTGAGGGCCAAAGTGCCCGACGTCTGCCATGACGGCCCAGGACGTAAGGAAGTAAAGGATCGCCGGGAGAAAACCAAACGGGCCGTTAGTGAAGGGAAAATAAATGTTGCGCCACGTCAGCAGACGCGAGGTCTTTTCATCCGGAAAACTTGATTTGAGTTTGAAACCACCGCGCAGCTCATCTACATCTTCACCGTGGGTAGGGGCGAGAAATGCGCCGCCGCCGCCAGCCACAAGTTTCTGTGTGCCGTCAGCAGCTTCGTGGCGGCGATAGTAATGAAGATCTCCTGACAGGAAAAGACTGACACGCCGGCCAAGTATGTTGTTTTCAAGGAAGGCCAGATTACTTTCGTTATACTCAGTCCCATACTTCTCAGACACTTTTGTCTGCAACCAGTGCGGCTCAGCGGTGCAAAGTATGACCCGGTCACCTTCCTGCATCTGTTTGGCTACATGCTGGAAGTACGCGACCTGTGCGTGGTCGAGATCCGAACGCAACTGAATGTCGATGCCCAGCAGCCACCATTTCTGCGGCAGACGCAACGCGAAGTAACTTCGCTTTTGTGGGGCGCGCCAGCCATTAAACCAACGGCGCGAACAGAAGAGCCTGGTAAACGCGACCAGACTGTCATACCAATCATGATTGCCGGGAATTGCAAACACATCCGGATGAGGCGCTTCGCTGTAGCGTAGAGCCGTGCGGAAAGGTTCTACCAAACGTTCTTTGTATTCTTTGCGGCTGGCGGTGGGATATACCTGATCACCTCCGAAGACCAGCACGCTTCCGCGCTTAGTCAAGTGTGACCCCGTTCCGTCAGGGTTGTTCAATACCAATTCAGGTTGTGCCACATGGTAGGCCACGGCGTAAGTCGGGTTCCAACCATCGCCAGTGTCGGCAACATAGTCAAACCAAATCTCCTCGCGAGGGGGTTTCGATTTGTCCGGCAGATAATTATCTTGCTCATCCCGGAGGTACTGCCCGTCTTTGTCTTCAAGGTAATAGCCGGCGCAGTCATAAGGCTCATCCTTGCCGACGGCTAATGCTTCAATCAAGCGATAGTCTGAGTGGCCGCCAAAGAGGGTGGAAACAATCGCTTCAGTTTGCGCGCGCAGTAGTAATCCCGGCTCATACCAACGCACCATGCTTTTCTGGGCCACTGATCGGAAGCGCCATACAAAAACGCGCTTGCGCGCGCCGTGGTCATCATTCGTTCCGCCCTGATGGTTAATAATCTCGCCAACGCCGTCGGCCTCGACCACAAATTTTGCCTGCCATTGATTAGCATCGTTGGCGCTGGCAACTAAAGTGATCGCGTTCTCCCCGGAATTCACAATCGGGACTGTCAACCTGACAGGCGGATCACCGGGCCGTGCGGTGACATTAAGATCGTCGAAGTGGAGTACTGTTTCCGCAAGCACATCGCTCAAGGAGAAATGAAGTTTAGATCCCTTTGGGAAGGTCCCGAGGTCAGCTTCGTAAGTAACCGCATCGGCACGATCGCTAATCTGCGCCGTGAGCAGTTGGGCCAACTCGCGTTTCACCGCCATCGATTCGCGGGTCGCTAACAGCACCTTCTCTAACTGGGTAGGTTTTAAGTCTTCCGTCATTCGAGGCGGTCGCTCCTCATTCTGTTCGCGAAAACAATCGCGGCTGGGCACAGATTTGCGAGAGCTAGGGTGACCTGTTGGCCGTGGGTATAAACGCTATTTTCCTGGCGAAGCCAGGTCTGAGACGGGTGGCTGCCAAAGATTCACGGTTTTGGCCCAGCCGCCGCTCGCTAGAGTGCGGCCATCACGAGAGAAGGCGGTCGCCGTTATCTTGTCAGCATTAGGCAATGTAGCCAGCTTAGTCGCGGTCTGAATATTCCAAATGATGACAGTTGAATCATAACTACCGCTGACTAGCAGCTTACCGTCTGGCGAAAACGACACCGTGTCAACTACGTCGGTGTGCTCGGTAATTGCTTGTTTCAAAGTGCCGCCCGGCACATCCCATATTTGTATCTTGCCGCTAACGTCGCCGCTCGCTAACAGGGAGCCGTCAGCGGAAAACGAGAGAGCTACGGTTGCATAGCCATCACTCGCAAGCGATCGTTTCAACTCACCGGTGTCAGAGTCCCATAATTCTACTGCCTTCTGACCTGCAATGGCTAGAAGTTTTCCCGTCGGTGCAAATGCGATTGCGTGGATCTTATCGGCCTGATTCAGTGTCTTGCGCAAGCTTCCTGTCTGAGCGTCCCAAAACTTCACGGTGTGGTCAAGACTTCCGGATGCCACTAAATAGCCGTCCGGAGAAAACGCCACGGCGGTTGCAAAATCCGTATGCCCGGTGACTGCCCACTTAAGCGCTCCGGTGTGAGCGTCCCAGAGTTTGATCTTACCGAGCTTACTGGCTTCACTGCCTGAACCGATCGAGCCGGCGATGGTAGCACCGTCCGGAGAAAACGCTAAAGAAAGGACGCCCTCACCATGCTCAGTAATAGTCCGCTGTAGCTCACCGGAACCAGAATTCCAAAAACTTACTTCACTGATAAAGTCGCGATCCTGACGAAGTGCTTCGGAGCTTGCGGTGACCACCGATTTACTGTCTGGTGAAAAGGCAATCGCATATACCTTGCTCGAAGTTTTGAGTATCTGTCTGCTGTGCCAGGATTTGGGATCGCTGCCACTAGCATTAATGTTTCCCGCAGGGACCGGAGGACTAAAGCGCTTACGCATTAGCACAAAACCTGAAAGCAGCACCAAGACTAAACCAGCAACCGCGATTGCCAGCCAGCGGCGGCGATTACTTTTTGAGGACGGCACTTTAGGACTGAGGTGTGGAAGCGCAGGCGGCGTGACTTTACTCGGAACGACTTCCGAAATGGACCTTGCTGACGTGCTCTCTGCCTGCTGCTTTTCCGTAGCGATGTTCTTGAGCGAGTGTGGGGATGTCTTCAGTGGCTCGGCGTCACCCATTGCTGCGATCAGTTGCTCTCTGAAAGCAGTCGCATCAACGGGCCGATCTTTTGGATCCTTAGCAAGCGCACCCATCACAACTGATACCAGCTGCGCCGAAACGTTCAGTCGTTCAGGTACAGGCGGCGGAGGCTGACTCAAGTGTTTGGATATGATGACGGCGCCTGTATCGGCAGTGAACGGCGGCGCCCCGACCAACATCTCGTATAACACCACACCGAGACTATAAACATCCGAGCGAGCATCCAGCTTTTCCGCGCAACACTGTTCGGGTGACATGTAGTAAACCGTGCCGATCGTTCTGCCAGGCTGGGTCAACGTCTGTCCAGCTTTCATGTCACGCAACTTTGCAATTCCGAAATCCACGACCTTAACTTGCTCGCGCCCATCGTCAACGTCGGGCGTCAGCACCATGATGTTGTCGGGCTTGATGTCGCGGTGAACTACATTATTCCGGTGCGCCACACCGACACCTTTGCAGACCTCCGACATCAAAGCGACAGCCCTTTGTGGATTAAGAGCGCCGCCTGTCTCAAGCAGTTTCCTTAGCGTTTTTCCCTCGATCAATTCCATGACGATATAGGCAGGCTCATCGTCACGTGCTTCGCTGAAGTCATAGATCGCGACGACTGTCGCATGGCGCAGCAGCGCCGCCGCCTGGGCTTCGCGCCGAAAACGCTCAACGGTTTTGGCTTCGTTGACGAACTCCTGGTGCAACACCTTGATAGCTACCCGATCACCAATGTTGGTGCGGCGCGCAAGGTAGACTGCGCCCATGCCTCCGGAGCCGAGCAGAGCAATCATTTGATACTTGTTGCCAATGGTCTTTCCGATCCAGGGATCGGGGACAGCGTCAGACGGGTCGAGCGAAAGAGTGTCTTTCTCTGCCAGGTCGGCCAGTGTTATCGAGGTTCCACACCCGTCACAGAACTGGGCTCCATCACGTAGAGCTTGATTGCATTGGGGACAATTCATGTTTGTTAGATTCTCGTCGACCGCCAATTTGGAGTGCGCCGACCTGTCGGCGCTTTGGCCGCTGCGACCTGTCGCAGCAGGTCTACAACAACGACCCATTACCAAAGCAGCGCGGCGTCAAGCCGCCACGGGCAAAAGCGGTGACAGGTCACCGCACTCCATATTAGGCACTACCTTCACGACAATAGATGGGTCGTCAGCACGATGCGTGTTAAATTACACTGCTTACCGGGTGGGTTCAAATTCAAATTAAGAAAGATTATCTTTGAATTCTGGGCTGATCAAAACTCTTCTCACTTCTGTTCTTCTGGTTTCGTGCCTGCTGGCTCAGCAACCGTTCACTAGCGCACAAGTCCAATCAGAGAAGGAATCCGCTGATAAAGAAATATCACGCCTGGTAATCGAAGCTGCCAAGCTCGAAGTAAAGGGCGACTACCGAGCCGCGCTGCCAATGTTGGAGCAGGCCCTGGCTATCGCTGAGAAAACGTTCGGCTCGGAAGATTTGATGGTCTACCTGTGCCTCAAACAAATAGGCACGCTTTACACCGACAAAGGCGACTTCGAACTCGCTGAACCTCCGTTAAGGCGAGCTCTGGAACTAATTGAGAAGTATCCGGACCTGCCGAAGACTGAGAACGCCGAAGCCCTCAAGAATCTGGCCATCGTCTATGATGATCTGGGTGACTTTGGTCGAGCTGAACCCCTTTACGAGCGATCATTGGCACTGCGTGAAGAAGCACTGGGCACAGACAAATTAGAAGTAGCTCAATCCATAAATTTCCTCGCCAATTTGTATGTGGAAAAAGGCGAGTACGCGCGCGCGGAAGTGCTGTTCCGGCGGGCGTTGGAGATCAACGGCAAGCTGCCCAACCCCGATCAAATGCTCTTAGCCACTCTCCTGAATAATTTGGCTCATGTCTACGAATCGCAAAACCAACTCACTAAGGCTGAGCCGCTGTACTTGCAGGCCATTGCCATCGCCGAAAAGAACAAGCCTGACAGCGTGGATCTGGCGACGTTTCTGAATGCCCTGGGTGTGGTTTACATAGAGACTGACCGCCTAAAGGCGCGCGCCGTTTTGGAGCGCGCACTCAGCCTCAGGGAAAAACTGTTAGGTCCGAATGAGGCTCAGGTGGGTAGTTCGATAAATAATCTTGCCATGCTGAGCTGGCGCGAAGGAAATCTGACAGCAACCGAACAGTCTTTGCTTCGAGCACTAGCAATCACCGAAAAAAGCCATGGTCCAACTCATCCGGACATGAGCATAGTGCTCAAGAACCTGGGCTTGTTCTATCAGGCGAAAGGTGAGGTTCCGAAAGCGATTAGTTTTCTCGCGCGTGCTAATGAAAATCGAGAGCATAACCTGGCCTTGATTGTGACGAAGGGTACGGAAGAGCAAAAGCGCTCATACATGGCAAAACTGACGGATGAAACCAGCGCCACGATCTCTCTTCATGTTAACCACGCACCCACCAATAACGCCGCCTTGCGCCTGGCGCTGACTACAATTCTCCGCCGCAAGGGCCGCATTCTCGACGCGCTGAGCAATGAATTCTCCTCGCTGCGACGCCACCTGAGCCCGCCCGATCAGGTGCTCCTGGACCAACTCTCCGCGGTGCGGGCTCAACTCGCTACTTTGGTGCTTAACGGCCCCGAGAAAAACGATTCGGACAACTACGTTGCGAGGATTAACAAGCTCGAAAGCGATAGTCAGGCGCTCGAAAAGAAAGTAGCGGCACGCGCAGGAGAATTCCATCTGCCGACCGGCCGCATAACTATTGAACAGGTTCAGGCAGCCATACCGAAAAGCTTCGCGCTGGTTGAGATTGCGCGCTACCGACCGGTGATAGTCAAAATCGGACAAAAAGTCGCCTGGCAACGCGATCGCTACGTGGCTTACGTCTTAAAGAATCGTGGCCAGCCTACGTGGGTTGAGCTTGGTGATGCTGACAGGATTGATCACGATGTTGCTCGTTTGCGCGCCGCTTTGCGAAATCCGGCGCGCCAGGATTTTCGCCAACTCGCGCGTAATCTCGATGAAGAAATCATGCAGCCATTGCGCCGCCTGCTGGGAGGCTCGCGCCAAATACTGATGTCCCCCGACGGCGACTTAACTCTGGTACCGATGGCCGCCCTCGTCGATCGAAGGCAGCATTACCTGATTGAGGATTATGCTTTTACATATCTAACGAGCGGCCGCGATCTCCTGCGTTTGCAAAGTCCCTTGCCCAGCCAGCAGGGCCCCCTTGTAATCGCCGATCCGCAGTTTGATGGGCCAGGCAAGAATGGGGCGAACGTCGCGGCTGTTCCGACGATCTCTACCCGGCGTTCAAGAAACTTTCAAGCAAGCTTTACTCGGCTGGAGGCTACGGCGGAAGAAGCCGTCGCCGTGGATTCTGTCCTGACTGACGCAAAGATGTTGCTCGGCTCACAAGCCACGGAGCGCGCGTTAAAACAGGCACGCGGTCCGAGTATTCTTCACATCGCGACTCACGGGTTCTTTTTGCCTCGGCAACCCGCTGGAAAAAGAGTATCGATAGGCGAACCCACCGTGGGTGACTTCTTCAATTCGATGATGACGCCGAGAGAAAATCCTCTTTTACGCTCAGGACTGGCACTAGCGGGAGCGAACGATCGACAGGGAGGCGACGGCGAAGACGGAATTCTAACGGCACTTGAAGCTGCCGGTCTAAACCTTTGGGGCACCAAGCTCGTGGTTCTGTCGGCGTGCGAAACAGGGATCGGTGACGTGGAAAATGGTGAAGGGGTCTACGGACTGCGCCGTGCTTTGGTACTCGCCGGAGCCGAAAGTGAGTTAATGAGCTTGTGGAAGGTGGATGATGAAGCTACACGAGATTTGATGAAAGGCTTCTACAAAAATCTCCGTTCCGGTATTTTCAAAAGTGAAGCTCTGCGTGAGATCCAGCTCTCCATGCTCAAGAGCGAAGATCACAGTCACCCTTCCTACTGGGCGGCCTTTATCCTATCCGGTGATTGGCGCTCATTGAAAAACTTGTAAACTTCCGGTCAACCGCGTCAAGAGTGTTCAACTCCGGCTGGTGTTTCTTACCGCTTTCAAAACCCAGCCGCAGATTACGCAGATGACACAGATGTTAGTTGAAATTAAGTTTTGTCGACGCCTATTTATCCTTTTGAATCAGTGTAATCTGCGTAATCTGCGGCTAAAGTTAATCAGCGCCAGTTGCCGATCAAGATGAAAGGCGCCCAATAGTAAGGGTGGGAATAAGGAGTTTTCGGATCGGGTTTGTACTCGGTTTGAGTGTTCACAGGGTTGGTCTCTTGCGTTTGGTTTGCGGTCCCGCGTAGCAGATGCAACTGGGCCTGGCGCAGCGCTTCGGCCTTGGTCAGTTCGGGGCTCGATTCACGCAAGCGATAGAAGTCGCGCATCAGCAATTGAGTGCTTTCATCGGCAACGTTCCAGAGTGTAGCCAGCACTGCTTTCGCTCCCTGACGTTGAGCCAATACCCCAAAGCCTTCGACTTCTTTCCCATTTGCGCCCGCGCCACCCGTCGCGGTGTTGCATGCGGAAAGCGTGAGCAGATCTACCCCGCTGAAAACCTGTGGCAGATTTTTTATCTCCGTCAGCGACAGGTGCGTGCCGTCGCCCAACAACAGGAACGAGTTCGTCTCATTTCCCGGACGGAACTCGAAGTGGCTGGCGATGTGAACGACCGGATAGCGCTCGCGAAGCGCGCTGGTCATTGACGTCGCAGTGAACGCTTCGTCCAACAGTACTTTGCCAACCATCACGCCACTGCCCGGAGTCGCAGCCTGTTCGGTTCGGATTATTCCCTTTAACTCTTCCGGCACGCCGTCCAGCGGTACGAATCCCGGCTGCTCCTTGGAGACTCCCAAACCTAAAGCTCGCCAATGGGCGCTCACCGGATCTTTCAAGCGACTTTGACTGGCTGGTGTGAAGACCACGTTGCGATGGTTCTCAACCAGGTAATGCCGGCCATCGTACAACGCCGCCACGGGTAAGTAACGAAGCACTCCATCCAGGGACCACATCACCGTTTGCACTTTCGCCTGGACCAGGTCGTGAGCCAATTCCGGTCCCACCAAAATGCCATACAGATCCTGAGCTAAGGGTCGAGGATCGACTCGAGAATTTCTTAAGGCGCCTCTTAACTCAAAGATTTTTCGATTGAGATCCGCGGCGCTGATTTTCGTTTCATACGCCTTTTGCACTGTGGGGGTAACCAGAATCGCGCGGTATTTGTCTTCGCCTACGACCGTGTAGATTGCAACTACACCCGGTCCCAACTCGCCCAGCGTCTCCATCAGCCCTTGAGACTCTCGCAACTGAAAGACCTTATCGTTTCCAGTCGCCGAGGCGCTGAATGATTTGTCCATCTCTTCCAGGAACTTTTGAAAAACCTGGTTCGCTACCTTGAGCTCACCTTCAAGTTTGGTAAGCTCCTGTTCTTCCGCGACGGTGCGGACGGCCTTGTCTCGCAGTTCGCCGTATTTGCCGCCAACAGCAGTCAGGCGCTCCGCAATTTCGAGATATTGTTTCTCGATCGCTTCTTCCTCGGGTGTCAGATCGATGCTCGACTTCAACGTATACGCTTCGCCGCCGCGGACAAACTCAAAGTACTCTTCAGCCTTCAGGAGACCGAGTACTTGCTGAGCTTCGGGTAGGCGTCCCCCCGCTATCAACAGGTCGGCCAACACGTGGTAGCTGTCTTCGTTGGATTTGAGAAAAGACTTTTGTAAGTTTTGCCCGAGGCCAGAGATGTTTGAGCGGAGCTGTTGTATGACATTCACGGACTGCTTGCCGTAGAAAATGGCAAGCGAAGGATTACGCTTTTCCCATAGAGCCATCAAATTGTGAAGCGTTATCGCTTCAGTATTCAGATCTCGCACTTTTCGCACGAGGGCTAACGCCTGGTGATAGTTGATTAGGGCTTTCTCAGGTTCGCGGGTCGGGCCGTAGATAGCGCCGATGTTATTAAGTGTGGCAGCCTGATTATCAAGCTCTCCAACGGCTTCGTTGATCGCCAGCGCCTGTTGATAGTATTTGAGCGCCTTGAGTGACTCGCCGCGTTCATCATAAATAAGGGCGATGTTATTTAGAGTGCCTGCTTCTGAGCGGCGATCACCCGCCGCTCTTTCTAACAGCAGGGCCCGATTGTAGTAGATGAGGGCCTGCTCCTGATCGCCAGGCGTTTCCCACAGGTTACCGAGGTTGTTCAGGGCCCGTGCTTCCCCGCGGCGGTTGCCGAGCGATTGGTAAAGTTTGAGGGCCTGCAAGTGGTACTCGAGTGCTTTCTTTCTTTCACCCAGTTCGTCATATACGTTTCCGATATTGGAAAGGGCGCTCGCTTCGCCATCACGATCACCGGTCGCCTTTCGTAACTCGAGCCCCTCAGTGCCGACTTCGAGTGCCTTCTGTTGTTCACCAGTCGCCTGGTAAAGCGACCCCAGGTTGTTAAGAACGTCCCCTTGATTGCTGAAATCTTTAGCAGCCCGGGCGAGTTGCAGCGCCTCCTTGTAGTGACTCATCGCCTTAGGCGTGTCGCCGAGCACGTTGTAGACATTGCCCATGGCGTTGAGCATGCGACCCTGCTCGGCGTGCAGACCGAGTTCATCCCGCAACTTCAAGGCAACGAGGTAGCAGTCAAGCGCCAGCTGAGCTTCGTCCACACCGTACATGTCACCCAGGCCCGCGAGCGTACTTGCCTCGCCCTCTTTGTCGCCAACCTCGCGATAAATCGGTAGAGCTTTTTTGTAGAATTCAATCGCCCTGGACAGCTGCTTACGCGACTTGTAGATCAGGCCTATGTCGTGGAGAGCGCCGGCTTCCCCGGCACGATCTCCAATTTCACGTTGCAAAACCAATGATCGTTGGTGGTATTCGATCGCCTTTTCAGGCGAGCCGAGTAAATCGTAAATATCGCCAATGCGGCTCAACAAACTGGCTTGATTGGGAGCGTCCGAGAGGTTGCGACTTATTAACAAGGACTGCTGATAGAAAGCTAGAGCGTTGCGTTTTTGGCCTTGTTCGTAAGACTGGAACCCAAGATTGTTGAGCGTTGCGGCTTGACCTTGTCGATCACCGATGGCGCGACGGATCGCCAACGCCTCGCGGTATAAGGCGAGAGCTTTTTGTACGCGCTTGAGTGTGGACGCTGCCCGCGCGCTGTAATGGATAGAGTAGGCTTCCCAGTAGCGGTCACCCAGGCTATGCCAAAGCTTGCGTGCCTCGGAACGTTTCTCAAACGCGCTTTGGAGCGACACTTCTGTGTTTTCGATCTCGAGCGCATTTGCCTCGAGCAGTAACTGCTCCGCCGATTGTCGCTTCAGGTCAGCGGCGGCAGGCGCTGCTTTGACAGACGCTGTTAGCCGGTAAGATCCGTTACGGGCATTAGTATCACTTGAGGAAATGTGCAGCCAATAAACACCGCCTTGTTTCGCTATGAAGTACAGGGGCTCCGGTCCTGGGTACTTCAATAAGTCGAACGATCGTTCGCCGTCGGGCGACAGCAGCGTCATCGTCAGGTCGAGATTTTTTGACTCTGCAACCGCCTGGAGAAACTGTCCCGAAATCAAATTGATCTCAAAGATATGGCCGTCTCCTGCAATCAGAGTGCGCTCAATGGGCTTATTAAGCAGTAGCGATTCCGGTGATTGGGCTGCGCAGACACCGGCGCTAAGGAAGAGGACGCCGATACCGAAAAGAATTAAAAGGGGCTTCATCGCTCGACGGAAAATCCAGATCGGCTGGATGCCGGTGCCATGCGCAAAGAAATTCGTCTGGTGCTGTCGATTTGAATTATGCGTCATTCGCCAGCGTCTTGCACCTTTCACAAAAATAAGGCTAGTCTGCAAACGACAATTAGCCCCGATGTTGATGGAGGTGTAAGAATGAACGATTACCCGATCGTGCTCGCGCACGGTATTGCACGTTTCGAATTCCTTTTGGCGCACTTAGTCCGAAGTATCGAGTCACTGGGAATTTCATTGCACGGTACCGCCGATGGGCTGAACTACTTTAAAGGAATTGCCACCCATCTTCGCAAAGACGGCTTTGACGTTGCGCATACGAATGTAAGCTTTGCGGCTGCCGTGGAAACTCGCGCAGCTGATCTTAAAGAAGAAATCAACACAATTCTGAAGTCTCGAGGTAAATCAAAAGTTCATATCATCGGTCATAGCATGGGCGGCCTCGATTCACGCCACATGATAGTCGGTCACGACATGGCAGATAGGGTCTGCAGCTTAACCACACTGGGTACGCCGCATTTTGGAACCAGCTTTGCCGATTGGGGCATGGCACATCACGGACACGAAATCATCGAGCATCTGAACGGCATAATCGACATAGCCGGATTTGCCGATCTGACGACCGAAGCCTGCCGGGAATTTAACCAAAAGGCGGAGCCAGCCGAAGCTGCGAACAACGTCTATTATCAAACCTACGCCAGCCGCGAGAAGCGCGAGCTGGTATTCACTCCACTCAAAGCCTCGTGGGACATAATTCAGAAAGCCGAAGGCGATAATGATGGCCTGGCATCACATAGTACGCAGCGTTGGGTTGGAGAATTGGTGGGAGCAAACGGTCAGACCAAGATTGTTCATCGGCACGATTTTCCGGTCTCAGCTGATCATCTCAACGAGATCGGCTGGTGGGACCTAAACCAACTCCGAACTGTTAACCTTTTCAAAACGAGCATTCCTGCTGCGATTAAAGACTACGAAGGCAAGATCAAAGATGTCTACCTGGACATTGCGCGGAATCTTCGACAACTTCCGCAATAGTGATTACCGGGGACTGTTAGTAGTTTGTGACTTCGGGCAGATGTTGGCGCAGACTTTAGAGAAGCTCTTGCAAACTCCTCTCATTCACACCCGGTTTCAACCGGGTGGCGAGGGTTCGCGAAAAGACACCCTAACCGTTTTCAACGGTTTCCGCCGACCACAATGAATGGAAACCGTTGAAACGGTTAGGACTGTGCTCGTGTGGAACCCTTACCACCCGGTTGAAACCGGGTGTGAATGAGAGAAGTTATTCGAGAGGCTTTTAGTCTGCGTTCCTCATTAGTGCCATTGAACCAGCGAGAGTGCCATTGAACCCGCGTGCTAACAGTTTGCGGTACTCGCCGCCAACGGTGCAGTTCGAGTCGCGGGCTGGTCGTGAACATGGCCACGCGTACGTCTGAAATCTTCATATTTCTTGCTGTCCACATCCATGTTGCTGCGGTAAGAGAGGCTCCCCACCAGGCTGATCAGGGGATGGCGTCGTTGCAAAATATTACTGGACACTCGGCCCAGGATACGCGGTGCTGCATAGAAACTTCGCCCGCACTCGGTCATCTCCTCAATGGCTTTTTCGAGAGACAAATTCTTATATGGAGCTACCGGATAGGTCAGCGTGTAGTACTGCCAGTCCTGTGGAAACTGATTTAGAGTAATCCTATTCTGTGCTTCCATCTCCTGCCACAAACGCGTGCCCGGCAGCGGCGTCATGAACAAGACGTTGAGATGATCGAGACCGTATTCGCGGGCTTTATTCGCGATGTGCTTTCCTATACCCGGCTTGTCTACGTCCAGTCCGATGATGAAGGAACCGGTAACGATCATCCCGTAACGTTGTATGCGTCGAACTGATTCGCGGAGGTCACGGTTCTTTTTGATATTGAACTTCTTACCAACTTCCGCCAGTCCTTCAGCGTCCGTAGCTTCAAATCCTATGAAGACACCGCTGCAGCCGGCTTTTACAGCCAGCTTCAGTAGTTCTTCGTCATCGGCGAAGTTAATAGTGACTTGTGACACCCACTGCTTCTTTAAGTTCGCATCTGCCATGGCCCGGAAAAGTTCCTTGGCGCGAGCGATGTGTTCGGTTCGGGTTCCCGCGAAATTGTCATCGACGACCAGAACGCGTTTTTCTTTGATTGCTTGAAATTCGCGCACGACATCTTCGACAGCTCGCTGCCGGTAGCCGGTGCCGTTAAAGGCGGTCACGCTACAGAAGCTGCAGTTCAAAGGGCAGCCCCGCGAAGTCTGAATTGCGCCGAAGGCATACGGTCCGTCAAGCATGTCGTGGCGGGGCAGTGGCACATTAGCTACCTCAGCGAGGCCTCCCGCATATCGTTGCTTCAAAGTGCCATTCTTCGCATCCTCGAGTACCTGCGGCCAAACGCTCTCAGCTTCGCCGGTTACGATCGAGTCCACATGCTGAATCGCCTCGTCCTGGCACATGCTGGCGTGAATGCCGCCCATGATTACGGTCACACCGAGGTTGCGAAAGTAAGCAGCCAGTTCATAGGCTCGAGTCGCCTGCGAAGTAAAGGCGGTGATACCTACAACGTCAGGTCGGGGCATAGTCTTGTAATCCGGTATGCCGAGGTTCTCATCCACGATAGAGATTTCCCACTCGCTCGGCGTCATTCCGGCGAGGACCAACAAGCTCAAAGGCTTCCAAACGCGGTAGCGGTTCCAACGACTTTCCTTCACATCGACGATGCTAACCAACGGGTTGGACGGATTGATGAAATGGATTCGCATAAGGGATTTCTCCATGGACCAGATGCTTCTGGATTCTTTCGTTATCTCTCGTAGCCAGGCCAAACGATGGATCGGCTACCCCGGTAATCAACATTATCGATGCCGCAGTTGCCGAATGTTCTAAAAGCTTAAGAGCTCGCTATGGGTGGGCCGGATCGCTGAAGTTCTTTTCTTCAATGATCACGAGGAAAATCCGGCCTTGAACGATAGAGCGCAACGCATGTTAATTCAGGCCACTGCTAACGACAAACTTTTTTGGGGGAAAAACAGCTGGCCGCGAAAGTTTTTCGCTAGCAACCTTGTGAGTTTGCAGCGTTGCAATAGCCCGTCCCTCAACGTAGCCGCACAAAGTTAGATCCCAACAGCGCCGGACGGTCGTGTGTGATACTTGCACAGCCAAAAACCCTCAAACGCTTCACCAACACTAAATTGTTGTAAATATTGGTAGCGCATACGGGATACTCTTCGCAACTTCTCGCTGACGCCTACCGTAGAAGTCTTAGTTTTATACAACAGTCGCGAGAAGTGATTAGTGTCGCATCTTGATCTTCGAATCACCGAAACAAAAGGATCAAGGTGGTCACTGTAGCACCGAACTCACTGCGCTCCGAACAAATAGAACCAGCCGAGCGCAGAGCTGCAACCATATAGGACCTGAAATATTTCTTTCCCGCTCAACATATATAGAGTGAGCGCTAAATGGATGGCGCCGCAGCCGCTCGGATGCTGTCCGTCGCTTTCAAGGATCTCGATGCGAGAGGCAATAGTAGATGACGTTTCGCAGTCGTTTCGTGACGAGGTATCTGAACCCACTTGAGGTCGAGGCTGAGGTTAATGCCCTGATGGAAGAGTTCGCCGACTTGTGCCGCTTGGAGTCTCTTCCTTTTCTCAGCCATGGCTATCAGGGCGAGCGCGCAGAAGCCCGCGGCCAGCATGCCATGCGCGTTCTGCGAGTGACGGCTCCAGGCAGCACGATCCTGAAACCAGCCGTGCTCCTGATGCGCTCGCAGCATGCGCGCGAATGGATCAACTCGCTCGCCATTATCGAGGTCGCGCGCCAGTTGGTTGAAAACTTCAAACCCGGCGATACGGACGCAAGGGTCCAGGAAATCACCCGGATGCTCGAACGTGTCGAGTTCCTCATCGTCCCCGAGAGCAATCCTGATGGCGTGCGCCTCAGTTTCTTCGATGAGGGGCGCAGGATGTGGCGCAAAAACCTGCGCCCGCCCGAGGACGGCGCGGGCTGCGCCGGAGTGGACTGTAACCGAAACTTCCCCAATTTTTTCGGCGAAGCCGGCTCGTCTGGTGTGCCGTGCGCAGAAACCTATCGCGGCCCCTCCGCGCTCTCGGAGCCCGAGACCGCCAACATCGCGGCACTCGTCGAGCGCGAACGCAACATCATCTTCGCCATAGACAGTCACTCGTTCGGGGAGTCCATCTTTCGCCCTTCGCTGTTAGGAGGCCAGTTCGTCGGCCCACAGCCGTTATCAGCGGAAGATGACGCGACCTATCGCCATCTCGAGGACCGTATGAACGCTGGCATTGCCAGGGTCCAAGGCACGCAGTACGACACTAGCAGTACGAGCAACCACGCGGGCACCACCGACGAATTTCTCTTCTTTAGCCACCGCATCTTCGGCTTTGACCTTGAGTGTGGCCGCGAGTTTCAACCCCCTGTGGAAGAGGCCATAACGGCCGCGCTCGAAGTGGCCGAGGCGGTCAAAATGCTGGGCCTCTGCGCTACGGGTGAGACGGGGCTCGACGTTGCGGCGCTGCTTGCGCAGCGACAACAGGAGCCGCCCACTGATGAGGATATTGCCGCTGGTCCAACTCTGGCCGCGAAGTCATGGAAAGTTGAGGCGCTTCCTCCAGAGGACTGGCGCAGGTTCAGCGTGCGGTGCGACGCCCTGCCAGACGCGCCCATCTCCGAACAGCTCCGCGCGCTGGCCGACCAGAGCCTTGATCTCGTCGGCGGCGCGCGTGACCGTGTCTTCCGGTTCATCGCAAGCGCCTCAGACTTGGAGTCGCTCGCTGACATGGGTTACCAGCCAGTCGTCGAACGCGATCTTTACGCTGACGACAGAGCGGACGTCTGAGTCTTCGACGCAAGCAGAGTTTATTTGAACTACGACCGCCCCTTTGGGACATAGGACAGGAGAATCAAACGATGATGCAAAACACAACTGAGGATATAAGCGCGGACGCAACTGCGAGTTTCAAAATTCACCTCCTTGATTTGGGCAGGGGCGCCAGCCATCAATACGGCGACTGCGTCCTCTGCCAGTTCGGAAACGTCTCTGTCCTCATTGACGGCGGTCACAGCAACGACGCCGAAATCATCCTCCCGCAGCTCCAGAGGGTGCTCAACCAGTCGCCCGCAGTCCACGTCAATCTAATTATTACGACGCACCCACACGACGATCACATCGGCTGCCTGCCGCGGCTCGTGGCGGACGGCCAGTTGACCACCGACTGGGCACTGTTAACCGACCCGCAATACCGCTGGGGTGATCCTGGCGACACCGACACGCAGTTTGCACTGCGGCCCGGCCGCATGCGTAGCGTGGCGGAAGCTGTTCTCGAACACGACCGCTCCGACCTGCCCGACGACGAGTTGACGCCGTTCATAGACAACCTCGGAAACCTGGAGACGCGCTACCGGATGATGATTGCCCAGCTCCGTAGTCATGAGACGACGACGGTCGTCCTCCACGGCGAGGACGAGACCGCGCTCCTGGCTGCCTTCGAAGGCATCGGGCTGAAGGTCATCGGGCCAACGCGCGCGCATCTGGAGGAATGCGCGCGATTGGTGCGCGCGAGCACGGATGAGTCGTTCGAAGAACTTGACCAGCTTTTTGCTGTTGATTCGCCGGTAGACGTAGCAACCATCTACCGCAGCATGGTCGCCGCCCCGACCGACGCGGTCCCAAGAAACCGAGGAGCTATGAACCTTCAGAGCATTGTCACGAGTTTCCGGTTCAAGGGGCAGCGCGTCCTCTTCGGCGGGGACATGCAGTTCTCCGATCCGCAGGTTGACAGCCAACTCCTGCTCGACGGCGTCACGCAAATGCGCCACGACATCAGCGCGGATGCCCCCTACGCCTTCGTCAAGCTGTCGCACCACGGGAGCGACAACGGATTCTCCGAAGAGATTCTCGCGGAACTCGGCGACACCAGGCTTTACGGCATCTGCCTCGGGGATGCCCGCGGCCATCACCCGCATCCGGATATCCTCGACCTGCTCAACGAAAACCGTCAACGGATAGATTGGGTGCGTACCGACCGCAACGGGCTCGTGACCATCACGATCCGCGCTGACGGCCCTCTTCCCCCACAGTTGACGCACGGCAACATCGATGATGCGTCCCCGAACACGTTCGATGACACAGACTTTTTCGTATCCGAGACCTTGTCGCGTCAGGCGAGCTTGGACACCGATGGCGTCCAGACCTTCGTCGAGACATCTGGCTCCTCCGCCGCCGCCGAAATTTACGCGCGAGTCCCACCCAACGCAGCGCGCGTCAGCTTTAGTGTCGAACTCACGCCCGGATCGCCGCAGGTCGCTGTAGACGCGGGCGGCGTTCCCGATATCGTCCCAGCCGGCGAGGGGCGTCTTTTGAGCGCCGCTGACGACGTGATGGCCGACGCGGAACAACTCGGCCCTTCGCGCAGTGTGCTCCTCACACAACTTAATCGCACAAGGGCGCGCGGCTGGCTTCCCTTTTTCAACGAGGCCGCGACCCAGTTCAGTTTTCCCGTCGCACTGCTGCTTGCTATCGCCTCGCGCGAAAGCAACATTCAGAACATCCTCGGCGACGGCGGTCATGGTCGCGGCATCATGCAGATTGACGACCGCTCGTTCCCGGACTTCGCCAACTCCGGTCGGTGGCGAGACCCGAGATTAAACATCCTAATGGGAGCCAGAGTGCTCAGCGGTAAGCAACGTTTCCTCTCGCAAAGGGGGGTCGATGGGGATGTGCTCAGGCGCGCCAGTGTGGCGGCTTACAATAGTGGCGAGGGTAACGTATTACGAGCCATCAGGAGGGGCTTGAGCGTGGATACCTTCACTGCCCACCGGAACTACTCTGCCGACGTGTTAGGGCGCGCCGCGCTGTTCTCCGAATTACTCTCATGAGAAAAATCATGCGCAAACTTCCTCTTTTCCTCCTGACGCTCCTACTCCTCTGGTCGGCGACCGCACCCGATGGCCGCGCGCAGAAGCTCTCGGTCAGCCCGGAGGACAAGGCGCTGGTCATCAACGGCACCCTCGGCTCGGGGACCACCAGTTTCACGCGCCACTTCACCATCACGCTCGTGGGTGGCGCCGGCACGGAAGCCAAGCAGATCCAGATCAGGCGCTCCGACCTCGTCATGCAGGGCTCAAACGGCGAGGTCCTGGATCGCGGAAACCTGAGTTTGGCCGCCATCGCCCTGAAACCGGGGCAGATCATGGACGCGGCGCTGACAGTCAACAATGTCACGCACTCGGGCACATATACGGCGACGATCAAGTTATGGCTGCCCGAACAGACCGAGGCCGAGGCGGAGGTCATCAACCTCACGCTGAACGCAGACCCGAGGGTGGTCGTGAGTCCCCCAACCGGTGCGTCGGCTCAGGTTGCACATTGTGGGCTGTTGCCATGTCGCTTCTCGGGCTGGCTACCACAGAACCTCATCGGAAATAAGCGGGGGCTGCTCCTCGACAACCAGACGCCTGGCGATGTGGCTGTCGAGAACCAGTACGTCGTTCTGCGCGGCGAGAGGACGGGACGCATCCTCACTGCCGCGGATGTCCGCCCGAGCGTCGCGTCCCAGATCCTCCCCGCCAGTCGTTCTGTCCCCGTCGACCTCGAGGTCGTCGATCGAGACACGATTCCGCCGGACAGCTACATCGGCACGTTGCGTCTTGGGCTGAAGGGCGCGGACAGTCCAACGGTAGTCGGCTTTACGCTCAACGTTCGCACGGCTCCCTGGTGGCCGCTCCTTATCCTTGTGCTCGGCGTCATCGCCGGGCGGCTCATTCAGAAGATGTCTACACCTGAGGCACTCTTGCAGGTCAAGCTCCTGAAACGGCTCTTCCGCATTCAAGACTCAATAGTGCAGTTGCGGTCGGACCGTGATCGCCAACTGCTGCTCGGCCGCCTTGACGACCTCAAGGCGCGGATTGACTCAGGCAGCGAGACAGAACAAGTTCTCACACAGGAGCTCGACAAAATGGAAGTCGCTGTCCGCCTCCTTCGCAGGCTTGAGGTGCTTGAGGACGACGCGGCGCAGCTTACAGACGTGACGGTGCGCGCTCAGATTTTGAAGAAGATTGACACCGCCGCCCAAACGCTTCTCGAGGGTAACGCCACCGAGTCCACACGGCTCATCAACGAAATCGAGGTCAGCCTGCGGCAGGCGCAGACGAATGTGACTGATGCAACCGATGCGTCCGGGGCGGTCCGCGTCGAGACTGCCCTTGCTTCGGCGCGCGATGCCAGGATCGCAGGGGAGGAAGCTGACAAGGTCTTCAATGCGCCGCCGGCCAGAATACCGGGGCGGCCGGAGCGTTTCCTGGCCACGCTAGCCGGCTCTGACCTGATGAGCGCAGGCGCGCGCTTCTGGGTGTGGCGGCCGATCTTCTTCCTCCTTCTTCTGTTTCTGCTGACGTTCATGGGGCTGAAGAGTCTTTACATCGACAATGGCACGAGCTTTGGTGTTGGCGGCGTGTACGACTACCTCGGACTCTTCCTATGGGGACTCAGCGCTGACGTAGTGCAGCGCACCTTGCAATCCGTGTCGTTGCCGAGAACCTAAGCCCCGCACTTTACTAATCACGGTTCAACTAAAAAACAAATAGCGGAGGACGGCCCCCGCTATTTGTCTGTAAAGCCGCCTGCGCGTCGTTTAGGAATCGGCCTCGCCTACCTGATGACCGACCAGTGTGAGATCCTCCGTGACGGCGAGTGCCTTCTCGGCGAGGTTGTTGTTCTCATGAATTTGCGATCCTTCGAGTGGCCCATCGTGCGGAGTCACTTCGACCAGAATATGCGGAGCCCAAGGCTGCCCGTCGGGCGCGAGGTCAGGCGGCATCAACGCATCCGGCCAGGGAATGTTGACGATGAAGTCTTCGCCACCTGCGATTTGCGGCAGTGCGACCTCACCGATCAAGTAGGTGCCGCGCTCCCAGTTATTCGGGCTGTGATTGGCGACGCCGTTCAGCGGCTCCCAATCAGCAGGATGCTCAAACGGGGTGCCGGTGAATGACGCTACGTAGAAGCGCACCCATGCGTCTAAACTCGGCGCCGTGCCGCGATTCTTCACGCGCGCGTAGATCCAGCGTCCGCCCTCGCTCACCGGGGCCTGGTGCGGCCCTGCCTCGTCGTAACTGCCGGGGAGGGCACCTGCATCTTGCGCCGGATCAATGTTTCGCACCCAGATGTCGGGGCTGTCGGCAGAGACGGCCGCCGTCTCGCCCGTGTCTTCGAGCGTCTTGCGAATCATCAGATCCCTCGGAAATTCATAGTCGATGGCCACGCGAACGGCAGCCTCGGCGTTGAGCCGGCCGTAGCCGTACCAGCGGCTGAAGACCGGGGGAAGGCCGGAGTCGTTGGAGGGGTCGCCGTTCTCGTCGAGCCAGCGGCCGATGGGGCTTGTGTTCGCCGTGTCGAACTTGATCGCCGTCGAGCGCAAAATCTCCCGAACCTCGACCCAGGTCAGGCGTGGGTTGGCCGAAAGGACGAGCGCGCAGATGCCCGCACTGAGCGGGGTTGCCGAAGAAGTTCCCCCGAAGTCGTTCGAGTGGTCCGCGTCACCCGCAACAACAGCATCTCCGGCGTGGTGCGAGTTCCGCAGGCCGGTGACGGGGACGATGCCAGTGGCAGGATTGGGGGCTCCTACCACCGTGACGGGCTCGCTGCCGTCCACACCGGGACTTCCGACGAGGAGGCGCGAACCGTTGGCAAGCCCGGCGACCGAAGCAACTCTGATCTGCGTCTGGCCGGGATTGGCATCGTCGCTAAGCGACGTGGTCGAGATCGGAGCGGACGGGAGATTGCCGTCATTCAAGAAGCTCGCCGTCCAGGTCGCAAAACTCGCCGGCGGGTTGTGCAATGCCGGGAAGGCGCTGTGGCTCGGCGCACACCAAGCGACTTTGCCCCAGCCGCTGTAGGGAGCACGCACTTCCTGCCGTGATGCGTCGAGGCTTGAGGCTGCGACCGAGAAGCTGCGCTCGTAAGAGCCGTAGGGCCGGAAGTTCTCGATGTTCACGTTGTTATTACCCGCGGAAAAGAGAGCGAGGCAGCCCTTGCCGTTGCGCCCGCGCGTGGTGATGTGGTCGAACATGTCGCGAGCGCTCGCCGGAAGCGGCGAGCCCGAGCCAAAGCCGATACTGCACGTAATGATGTCCGCGCCGCGCGGAAGTGGCGGCGGGAAGTTGAGGTTGAGGCTGCGCGCGTTCAGGCCGGCGGCCCAAACATACATCTGGTGGATCGCGGCCTCGCCGGACGGAAAGATGAGGCCGATGAGGCGCGCGTTCGGCGCGGCGCCAGCCACACCGCTGCCGACGGCGGCGCTTGGTGGATTGTTCGCCAACGCTCCGGCGACGCCCGCGCACGCGACGCCGTGATCGCCCAAGGGGTCGTCGTTATGCGGAACCACCTGCCTGAAGTCAAAGAGGTGGGACACCTTGTTGCTGCCGTTGGAAACGGTGCCCTGGAAGTCGGGATTTTCAGGCACCCCACCGTTCGACTTAATGCCCTGATCGACGACAGCGATAACGACGTCCGCGCTCCCGAACTGTGAGTTAACACCGTGCTTATCGTGGAGCCGCTGCCATGCGCCGGGAGCCCCGACCAGTTGTCGATCCCAGACACCGGGCCAAAGGAAGTCGTTGGGTACAATTTGATCCAGCTCGGGCGCCTCGGCTAGATTTGGTTCGGCATACATGACGCGTCCTGTCTCCAACAGACGCTCGGCGATGCTGTTGATACCCTCGCCGATGTCCGCTGGGGCTTCGGTGAGGAAAACGTTATTGGCGTAAGGAAGCGTGTCAATGACGTGCAATTCCTCACGGCTGAGTAGGTCCTGCGCCTGGCCTCGCGTCACTTCGGGACGGAAGCGAACCGTCAGGCGGTTGGTGAAAACAGTGAAACCTTCGCCCGACTGATTGAAGAGCGGGCCAGCCGCTTCGACAAGCGGGCTCTGACGCAGGACTCTTAAATCCTCATTACCGGCGGCTTCGTTATCTGCGTCGGACGGATTCTGCCGCCGCACGATCATCGCACCGGGAACCGACGCGCGCCTCTGAGTGCCTCCCTCTTCTATGGCAGCATCCGTGAGCGAGTTCAGCCCCGCCGGCACAAGTCCCAGAGTGTTGAGCAGGGCTTCGAGCGACTGCTCCACCGACTCAGCGCTGTCCACCTGCGCGCCACTGGTGGGCGCTGGGATGATGCCGAGCAAGCCGGGTTGCGACTCATAAGGCACACGCGAGTCGCCGCGAAAGGTGTAGGCAGAAGTTTCCGGCACAAGCGAGAAAGTCAGCGCCGTTGGCTTTGGCTGTACCTGAACCCGCGAAGACTCCTCACGGAAGCCTGCGCGGAGGACGTTGATGCGGAAGAAGCCCGGGCGCAGGTTATTGAAAAAGTAGGTCTGACGCTGCGGGTCGAATTCCGCCTGCGCGCTGTCGCCAACTGCCTCAGGCTCGGCGGTAATGGTCGCGCCCTGGGCCGGCTCGCCGGCTGGGTCTAAGAGGGTTACCTCTAACTGATACTTGTTCATGGGATTCTCCAGAAGTTAAGTCTAAGGAACTCTCCTGCCATCACGCGACGCGCGGCGGCGAACTATGTCGTGTGGATTGAGCTCCTGCAAAAATATATGTCCTTATCGTGATTAATATTTCAACGCGCGAACGTGAGAGCGATAGCTGACAGACTTGTAAATTATTGAGTGGGCCGGAAAGGCGTTGGCGCGTTCAAATCCACACGCCGAAGATGGAAGCTCTGCTTCGCTTACGGGACGATGACGGCGTAATGGTCTCCCTGTCTATCGTCTAAGGTCTGCCACTCCTCCGGGGCGGGCGTGAAGGCCAGAATTTCACAATGATACGTCGCCGGCGTCAGCCCCTGCAGGTTAATCGAGTGGTGGAGTCCCACCGTCAGGCTGACGCGGCTGCCCAGCGCCCGGCCGAGAAACATCCGCCGCTGGTGCGGGTTGAACCGCACGGCTCCCGTGGTCGGGATGTCTGTGTCCCACGACAGTGTCGTACCGTTAATCACGACGTTTGAGACGATTGGGAACCGGACCGTTCGCGCCAACTCCGCCGCCCTCTGCGCGGTCAGCCGGCCGCTGCCCCAGTTGTCATCCGGCGCAACAGCTGCGGCCCCGTCCCGGCGTGCGGCTCGCGAGAGAATTTGCTTGATCTGTTCGCAGGTGAACTGCGAGTTAATCTCCAGCAGGAGCGCTGCGACCCCTGTCACATGTGGGGCTGCCATACTTGTTCCCGGCATGAGCGTGTATCCCGGTGCGAAAAGCGGAAGCCCAGCAGCCGAGGAACGTACCGAGACGATTGCCTCCCCTGGAGCTGACAACTCCGGCTTGCGCAGGCCGTAGCGCGTGGGGCCGCGACCGCTGAAACGCGACAGCGATCCGAGTGGTGCATCGTTATTGAACCGCGTGACGTAAGACCCAACGGTAATGATCCGCCGCGCAGTGCCGGGAATGCTGATCGTGCAGGTCGGGTCATTGTCGGCGGTGATGAAGCGCGTCTGCTCTGCGCCCCCGTTACCGCGCGCCGTGCGCTCGATCCAGACGTGGAACTGGCCATCGGTGATCTGGTCGCCGCGAAAGTGTAATGACCATCGACCCGGCTGAACCCGCGGTGCAGTCCCGCGGCCGATGAATATCATCGCGCGCACATCGCCTGTGCCGCCTGCGTCCACGCTGCTGGCGTCGATACGCACGCGATTGTTGGCGCTCGTCTCGAAGGTGTTGACGGCGCCCGGCAGGACGAAGTCGTTCGCCACCGGGGTGGGTCCGCCGGGAGCCTGCACTGCGATGCCGATGCGGTCGGCAGCGTCGAACCAGACCTCGAACACGTCCTGCTGGGTGTTGCTCCCGCTCGATTCGAACTGTCGGCGGATAGGCGCTGTGCCTTGAGTTACCGTGCCGCTTGCGTGGATGCGCCAGGTCTGTTCGTTGCCTGCCGATTTGACTATGACCACGCCAGGCAATCGCGCCAAATTGTCCATCGCTGTCTCAAGCGGCATCTCGCCGGAATGACCGCCGCCGTTATTGCCGAGGCTCATGTTGATGGAGACGGGCCGGTTCAACTCGCGCGCGCGGTCGACAATGTAGCGGAATGCGATCGTGGCCGACGTGGATTCGCCGAGGGTTCCGGCGTCGCTTCTTACAGCAACAATGACCAACTCGGAGTCCGGGGCCATGCCCACGAACTGTCCACTCGAACGTCGCCCGTTACCCGCCGCGATCCCAGCCACGTGCGTACCGTGCCCGTCCACATCGTTATGGTTCACGGGGATGGGGGCTGGGCTGGTTCTTAGGGCCGCATCGAGGTTTGCTTTCGTGAACTCCCGGCCGAACGGCACGCGGCCGCCCGCAACGGAAGCGACTGATTGATCCCATAGGAAACGTATGCGCGAGGAGCCGTCAGGCAGGCGGAAGTCGTCGTGTCTGAAATCGATGCCGCTGTCGACAATGCCGACGAGCACGTTAGTCCCGCGCAGCGTCGGCGCAATCGTCTGCAAAGTGCGGACACCCACGTCGGGTCCGGAGCGGTCCAGGTCAGGGAAGAGTTGCTTTGACGCTTCGACGACCTCGATCCAGTCCTCTTGTAAAAGGTCCTCGATACGGTTGACGGGTACGCTCCCGCCGACAATGACCACTGGGCCGTCTATGACCGAGCGAACATTGACGCCCAGCGCAGTTAGCTTCTTCTCGATGCTGCGCACTGCCTTGGTCCCTGGCCCCTTGCGGCAGCGCAGCAACACGTCAATGCTCACTACGCGACGAGCGGTGGAGACCGAAGCCAGGCGCGCCGACTCAACAAACTCGATTCGCTCTTCAGTTGTCTGTTCCTGTAGGAACCGCAGACGCGGATCCAGCTTTCCCTCGTTCATCTCTCAACGCTCCTTTTCTGAGTCGCCGGAGCTTTCGCCGTAAAGAGGGCGTGACAGTTGAACCTCTTGCACGCAATCTAGTTCGGCAATCTGTTGAAGGTCGGTTGAGTTGAGGTGCCCAACGATGATGTCGCCCACTTGCCCGTGCACTTTCAATCCAGCCTGCTCCAACTGCTTCGTGGCCGCGCGCTCGTCTGTGACCCGGACAGTCACTTCAACGCCTTCAGCAGGCAGACCGTCCTCGATCTGCATGCGGCTGTAGGGATCTAACTTTGCTCCCCACGTTTTCGAGCTATCCACGTCCGCCTCCATAGGGTTGCGAACTCCGCCTTGAGCTTCAAGCTCAGTCGAAGCAATCATGTTTTGCGGCAGGGCATTTGGCGCACGATACTAACTTACAACCACTTCAAAGTATAGAAGGCTGTGTTGAGAGAATATATAAAGGAAGTTGGTAGCGCATACGGGACTCGAACCCGTGATCTCTGCCTTGAGAGGGCAGCGTGTTAACCAACTACACCAATGCGCCACGCGTTGGAGGTCAGGATTATAGCGGGCGGGACCGGGCACGGCAAAGCGACGGAGACAAAAGAAGTAGTCCAATGGGGGCAGGACAAAAAACTTCAAACCTGGATGGACAAGTCGCAACCATCTCATTCACACCCGGTTTCAACCGGGTGTGAGTGAGAAGAAAGAATCGACTAACCGTTTCAATGGTTTACAAGAACGGAACCCTTACGCCACTTAAACTTTGAGAGGCATCTCTGTCAGGTGTTATACTGCGCGGCGTTCTCGGCGGATTTGTAATTGTTCGCGCTTTCTTGAATTGTCAGGTCTCCGCTGAGAACGATCTGCGCACTTATCCCAGCAACATTTTCTGGAGTTTATGCCGCTCCTCGTCTCGGGTCTTCAAGCCAATCCGCAAGCTCCACTTTTCAGATCAAGCCACCCGCTACCGCAGGTGGTACTGACAGAACTGCCCATACATTTCTCTTCTCTATTAAAGTTGACGCACCTTGTTTCCGAGGGCGGACACGCGGGTCCGCCCCTACAGAGGACACTCTTTTGAACCTCGTCGTTCTGCGAGAACAGCAAGCTGGTGAAGCCCGCGTGGCCTTGATGCCTGAGTCTGTTCGCAAGCTCACGGCATTGAAAGCAAACGTGACCATCGAAAGTGGCGCTGGTAAAGAGGCCTCGCGTTCCGATGAAGAATTTTCCGAAGCCGGCGCCACGATCTCGAACGATAGAGAGGCTTTGCTGGAAGCCGCGGATGTTCTGGCAGTCGTGAATCGACCGAGTGCGGAAGATCTATCCAAACTCAAATCAGGCGCGGTTGTAATTGGGTTCCTTCGCCCACTCGATGAGCCTGCTGAGTTGAAGCCGGCCCTGACACACGGACTAACAACCTTTGCGATGGAGTTGGTGCCGCGCATCACGCGAGCGCAATCAATGGACGCGCTTTCGTCGATGGCTACGGTCGCCGGTTACAAAGCCGTGCTGGTTGCTGCCGAACGCTTGTCACGCATGTTCCCGATGTTGATGACTGCAGCAGGTACAGTGCCTCCGGCAAAAGTTCTGGTGCTGGGCGCCGGTGTAGCTGGCTTGCAAGCGATCGCAACAGCGCGGCGCCTGGGCGCAGTTGTCGAGGCTTATGACGTGCGTGCAGCGGCAGGTGAACAGGTGAAATCGTTGGGCGCAAATTTTCTCGAAGTCGATCTGGGTGGATTGAAAACGGAAGATGCGGGCGGTTACGCGGTCGAGCTATCCGAAGAAGCCCTCGAGCGCGGCCGGCAATTGATTGCCAGGCACGCGCAAACGAATGATGTCGTCATAACGACGGCGCAAGTTCCCGGACGGCGAGCCCCACTGCTCTTAACTGAAGCAGCAGTTGCAGGAATGAAGCCCGGCTCGATCATCGTCGATCTCGCCGGCTCGACGGGTGGCAACTGTGCGCTGAGTAAACCGGGCGAAACTATTGAAGTTAACGGCGTCACGATCTTCGCGCCGCTGAACTTGCCCGCAACGGTGCCGGTACATGCAAGTCAGCTTTATTCGCGCAACATCACCGCATTTCTGACTCCGTTGATTAAAGAAGGCGAGCTCAAGATTGATATGGCTGATGATGTGGTTGGGCCATCTTGCGTTACGCATCAGGGCCAGTGGGTGAATCAACGCGTAGCGGCAGCAGTGGGAGCGTCAACGGGGAGTTAACGATTGTAGTAAGAACAATACCAATCTGAAGATTGAACTCTGAACGCCTGTTTGGGACCTTAAGCTTTTTGATGGAGTAACGCATGTCTTCGACCACACTAATCGCATCTCTGTATGTTTTTGCTTTGGCTGCGTTCCTGGGCTACCAGGTTATCTCGCGGGTGCCGCCGCTTTTGCATACCCCGTTGATGTCGGCGACTAATGCGATTTCGGGCATTTCACTCGTTGGCTCCATAGTGACGGCCGGCGCTCATTACAACACGGTGAGCACGATTCTCGGATTCATTGCGGTAGTTTGTTCGACTACCAATGTCGTGGGCGGATTCGTAATTACTGATCGAATGCTTCGCATGTTCAAACGGAAGCCGTCAAAAAAAGATTAGTACTTGGTTTTTGTTCTTGGTTCTTTGTTCTTTGTAGTTGATTCTGGTGAGACGCAGTTGCTGCCAATGAAGATTAAGGGACTGCGACAAGCCAGCAAAGCGTCAAGCACAAAGAACCAAGCACAAAGAACGAAGAACTGATCAGCACTAAGAACAGAAGCCAAAGACCCAAAACCAAAAACCCAAGACCAAATTTTGCAAACCTACTTCATCGAAATCAGCTACCTGCTAGCTTCAATCCTTTTCATCCTCGGATTGAAGGGCCTGAGCCATCCTGAAACCGCCAAGCGCGGGATGCACCTCGCTGAGTTCGGCATGTTGATGGCAATCATCGGCACGCTGCTTCACCACGAAATCATTACTTACACGTGGATCATTACCGGACTGGTGATTGGCTCGCTGGTCGGACTTGCAATGGGCGTGTGGGTACCGATGACGGCAATGCCGCAACGGACCGCACTCTCACATGCGTTTGGAGCCTTTGCCGCAGCGCTCGTCGGCATTTCCGAGTACTACCGTTTGGGTGGACATCTCGACACCATCACGATGGGAGCGCTCGGCTTTGAAGTGATGCTCGGCGCGCTGACAACAACGGGTAGCCTGCTCGCCTTCGCCAAGTTGCAGGGCATGATTCGCGGCACACCGATGACGTACAAGGGTCAGAACATTTTCAATATGACCCTGCTGGCTACAACCATCGGCATCTTCATTTACCTCGTCGCGGTCCCCGGTTCGATGCCGCTGTTTTTTACGATGGTTGGCCTCTCGCTCATTTTCGGAATCCTGTTAGTGCTGCCGATTGGCGCCGCCGATATGCCGGTGGTGATGTCGCTCTTGAATTCTTACGCGGGTCTGGCTTCGGCAGCGACCGGTTTTGTTTTATCTAACAACGTACTCATCATCGCCGGTACTCTCGATGGCTTCTCTGGTTTTATTCTTTCAGTGCTGATGTGTCGAGCAATGAATCGCTCGATAACTAATGTTCTGTTCGGAGCGTTTGGCTCGGCGGCCCAATTAACGGCGGGAGCCGAGGGCGAGCAGGGCGCCATGCGGGAAGTAAATCTCGACGACGTAGCTGTGCAGCTCGCTTACGCGAAGCAGGTAGTGTTCGTGCCTGGTTACGGCATGGCGACGGCGCAGGCGCAGCACGCAGTGCGTGAGCTTGCCGGCACGCTCGAGAAACGCGGCGTCAGCGTGAAGTACGGTATTCATCCGGTGGCTGGACGCATGCCCGGTCACATGAATGTGTTGCTGGCTGAGGCGAATGTGCCTTACTCATCGTTGTATGAGCTGGAGCAGATCAATCCGGAAATGGCGGCCACCGATGTGGCCATCGTGATCGGCGCGAACGACGTAGTTAATCCGGACGCTCGAGACAATCCCGGCAGTCCCATCGCCGGCATGCCAATCATTGAAGTCGATCGCGCGAAATCAGTGGTGGTCCTCAAGCGGGGACAAGGCAAAGGATTTTCCGGTCTCGAGAATCCGTTATTCTTCAAAGACGTGACCGGCATGCTCTACGGCGATGCAAAGGATTCCCTGACGCGACTGGTCCAGGCCGTGAGCCAGGCGTAGGCGAGAAGCGATCGGTAAGAACGCCTCTTATTCACACCCGGTTTCAACCGGGTGATAGAGTTGCCGAAGATAATCAAAAACCGTTTCAACGGTTTAGGACGTCGCCCAAACAACAAACCGTTGAAACGGTTCTCTTAGTTCCCGGGCCAAGACTCACACCCGGTTGAAACCAGGTGTGAGTGAGATGAGTCGACGGCCCCTCTTACTGGGCGATTTTACTCTTAACCGCTAACTTCATTTTAGGAAAAACGATGAAAAAATTCTTAGTCATTCTACTTTTGTTTACTAACCTGGCGGTGCTGTTGCCGCCAGCTTTCGCGCAGCGCAAGCGTGAAAAAACCGCAACAACGCCTGCGGCACTCGCCACGCAACGCGGCGCCGATCAAATCACGGCGGACCAGATGCGCGGCTATCTCAGCTTCATCGCGTCGGACGAGATGGAGGGCCGCGACACTCCGTCACGCGGCCTGGATACGACTGCCAAATTTCTCGCCATGAATCTCCAGCGCTGGGGCTTCAAGCCTGCCGGCGATGACGGTTCCTTTTTTCAGCACATCGCGCTGCGGCGCGATCGAGTTGACGCCTCGCAAACTAAAGTCGAATTGAACGGTCAGATTTTGGCCATCGGCGAGGACTATCTTCCGGGTAACGTCGCCGGCGAGATCAGCGGTCCATTGGTCTTCGCCGGTAACGGCTGGTACATAAAGAATAAAGGCATTGATTCCTACAAAGATATTGATGCAACTGGAAAGATCGCAGTGATCTTCGCTGCTCCAAATGCTAATCCGAGAAGCGCTTCGTTTTTGGATCTAGGTAAACAAGGCGAGGATTGGCTCAACCCTGTCGACAACGCCCGCAAGCACGGAGTCGTGGCATTGATTTATGTGCCTGACTTTCAGTACTTCGCCAACTGGGATCGGAACCGCCAACGCCTGCTTGATCGCGGCGCGACTGTCGTCGAAAAGTTTATGAACGCCGCCGGCAGCACTCTGCCGACGATCGTGATTTCGCCAAAAATTGCCAATGCGCTTTTCCAGGGAGAGCGGCAGGGCGCCACGTCCCTTTTCGAAAAATTCTACGGTGGCTCAATCGAAAACATGCCCGAGCCGTTTTTGATGAGCGCTCAGAAAAAACTCAGTCTGAAGATTACCGTCAAGAACGAGGCTTTGGGTACCCAGAACGTCGTCGCGATTTGGGAAGGTGGCGACCCGGTTTTGAAAGATGAATATGTCGCCCTCGGCGCTCATTACGATCACATTGGAACGACGAACATGCCCGTCAATGGCGATTCGGTTTTCAACGGAGCAGATGATGACGGCTCAGGCACGACGGCATTGCTATCAATGGCGGAGGCGCTTTCGCGAAATCCAACTCGGCCCAAGCGCTCGACACTTTTTGTGTGGCACTGTGGAGAAGAAAAAGGTCTTTGGGGCTCTCGCTACTTTACGAACTACCCCACGATTCCTCTTGATCACGTGGTCGCGCAGCTAAACATCGATATGATCGGGCGCAGCAAGAAGGAAGGCGACACCAGCCCTCGCAACCGGCGGCTGACAGGGCCAAACGATATTTACGTTATTGGTTCCACGATGATGAGTACTGAGCTGGGCGAGATCAGCCAGTCAGTAAACAAGAGTTATCTGAATCTCACTTTTGATCTTCGTTACGACGACCCTGCGGACACGGAACGATTGTTCTACCGCAGCGATCACGTCAACTACGCGCGTAAGGGCATCCCGATCATCTTTTTCTTTGACGGCGTGCATGAGGACTATCACCAGCTCGGCGATACGTCCGATAAGATTGATTACGAGAAAATGGTGAAGATAACGCGGACGATTTACATGATGCTTTGGGAGATAAGTAATCGGCCGGCTCGCATCAAGGTTGATAAGCCGATGCCTGCTCAACTTCGAAGTGCCTCGTGAAATCCGGTCTTAGGTGGTCGGATTCAGAATGCAGGAAGGTTGAATCAAGAGATTTTCCATATATCATTTGCCATTTTTCATTTTTCATCATCGATCATCGTCGATGTTGAGAAGAGCTTTACCTCACCAGGATCAAGCTATGAAAACGAAATGAAAAAATGGCAATTGGTAAGTGATATATGGCAAATCACGAAGGAGGCGCGGCTTGCCTAATTCTGCTTCGTTTCAGCGACTAGCCGGCGATAGGCTTCATCCCGTGTGAGTCCCAGCGAGCGCGCCGCCTTCTTCAATGCCGCTCGGTGATCTAATCCTTCCTTTTCAAGTTCCGCAACGACCGCGGCAACACTAGTTGATAAATTACTAACCTCGACTTCATCAATTGCGCCGCGTTCGATAAGAAGCACCAGCTCGCCACGAGCTTTGTCACTTGAAGAAAACTGCGCAGCAAGCTCGTCCAGTGTTCCTCGCGCAAACTCCTCGTGAAGTTTGGTTAGCTCTCGCGCCACGACTGCCTGGCGCGGGCCCAGTATTTCTCGGGCGTCTTTCAACGCAGCCGCTATACGATGCGGCGCTTCATAAAAAACTATCGTGGCCGGCATCGAGCGCAACTCGGCGAGTCTGGCGCGTCGCGCATTACTCTTCGCCGGAAGAAATCCCCCAAAGAAAAACTCGTCGGTGGGTAAGCCCGAACAAACCAGGGCCGTGATTACGGCATTTGGCCCGGGCACGGGAATAACCGGCACCTCATTTTCAATCGCAAGCTGGACGAGTCGAAAACCGGGGTCGTTAATTCCCGGCGTGCCGGCGTCGGAAACGATCGCTACGCTTTCGTCACCTCGAAGGCGACGCACCAACTCTGCGGCACGTTCGCGCTCATTGTGATCGTGATAGCTGACCGTGGGCGTGTTGATTCCGAAGTGAGTAAGCAGCTTTCGCGTGTGACGGGTGTCTTCACAAGCGATCAGATCTACGTCAGCAAGGATCTTTAGAGCCCGCTGTGTAATGTCTTCAAGATTACCGATGGGAGTCGCAACAATGTAAAGAGAACCTGGCACATGACTATTGTACTGCAGGCTGCCAGCCTGCAGTGGTCCCGCAGCTTCAACAAATTAGGAGTGCGACAGCCGACCCACGGATTGAACTCCTGGGGCGAGCGACAGGCTGGCAGCCTGTCGTACTATCTGTAGTCTTCGCTGATTAGCTTTGCGAGGTGAGCCCGAATGCCGGACTCGCGAAACGGTTCTTTCTTTTCTGTATCCTCGAGCACAACCCAGGACGGCGATGTGTCTCCCGAGCGCACCAGCAACAATTCCTGATTCAACGATTGCTTTCCAAAATGTTGGACACGCGCGTGTGCCAATCCGCCGCCGCGCACAAATCGATCGCTCGGCACCCGCGGCCAACCAGCTGCAATCGACAACGAGCGCACTCCAAAGTTCAAAGAAAGTCGAGGCCCAACCATTGTCGCATTATGAACGGCGAACCGGTGCGATAGCTCTCTCGAGATTTGCAGGCTGGCTCCGGCACGGTTGGCATCTCCAGCTAACTTCTCGAACGTGCTCATTAGCCAATCGATTCCTGCTCGTCGCGACAAATCGTTGGAGGCACGAAGTCGCAGGTACTCGGCTATGTCAGTTCTTCCGGCGCTTTGAGCCCTTCGGTGAGCCTCCGCCAGCGCCAGCTCCCAAGCCTCTTCAAGTTCGCTCACTGTTGGTCCTCAAGGCAGAAACCCATCCACAGATTACGCAGATTCCACCGATTTCCTGAGAGCTTGCGACGGTTGCGGGTTACGATCATCACACATTCTCACCTGTTCAAATTCTAAATCGGTGTAATCTGCGTAATCTGTGGATTCATTCCTCTGCGCTCCGAAATCAGGCCGTGGCGATGTTATCATGCGGGCTTAGATACGAAGGTCTAATTCCGTTAGAAAGGCATTGCACCGGGTCTACAGGCTCTCCCTCCGCCAACGCGCGTGCTCGAAGACTTCGGTCTCCAAATTCTGTAATGGTATTTAAGCAGCAATTCTTCAATCCGGGTCTGGTTCTCTGTCTTACAGCGACTTTGATCTTCACAACACTGGTCACCCCCAAAGCGATTAGCCAAACCAGGAATGCTTCCGTGCTTCACGTAACCGACAACGCGGAAGCGATTGGAGCCACAACCAAACAACAGCTTGAAAACATTCTCACTAATCTACAGCTGCGCAGCGGAATTAACTTTGGCGTCGTCACATTCAAAAACACCGGCGGTCGAGACATCTACGACTTTTCATTCGAGCTCGCAAAGGGTCTGGACATCGGATTGCGGACCAGCTCGAATAAGAGCCTGTTGCTGGTGATAGCCACCGACGACAGATTGTCGATGACCCAGATCAGCAAAGGCATCAACAAGCAACTCCCCGAAGGATCAATAGCCGATCTGGGTTCACGGGTAACCCGGTCCCTGAATAACGGCAATCTTGATTCCGGTCTGTTATCAGCTGTTCAGCAATTCGCAAGCGAGCTCGGCGGCAAGTTAGGATTCAATACGGACGGGATGGATCAGGAGCCTCCCGCTCGAGCCGCCACGGAAACCAACCTAGCGCCAGCCGAGACTGCCCAGGCACAAGCTCCCTCCGAGACCCCAACTCCGACAGAAACGCCCGCGGTAGCGACCACCAGGCAACCCGTCAAATCAACTGCAGCGAAACCCTCGTCATCACCGACGAAGAAGAAGAACTCGCCAGAAGATGATGCAGCCGAGGCTGAAGCTGTCGCGAACATGCAGACGCATTCCTTCGCGGTACGGGTTACCGAGTTACGAGAATTCATCGACACACACCCGGAGTCAAAATCGAAGAGTTACGCGACTGAGCTGCTGGTCAGCTCGCGCGCCGCCCTGGGCGATGAGCTGCTCAGAGCGGGTGACCGAACTGGCGGAATTGCGCAGTTGACTTTGGCGATCTCCGAAGCTCCCACCGACCTTTCGGACAAGCTTTACTCGGGCGTCATAACTCAGATCCCTTTCAACCTTTACATGCGAGGTGAGCGTGCCGAGTCGTTCGCGACCGCTCATACGATTGAAACGAAGTTTGGGGGTGAAGCCAAACACTTGCTTTCGTTGTCCGGATTCTATTTGCGCATCGAGCGCGGTGATGAGGCCGCGCGCATTGCGGAGCAAGCAGTGAAGCTCGCGCCGGACATGGCTGCGGCCTACGACGCGCTCGGTTTGTCGCTTCATATTTCGCTTCGCATTGATGAAGCGATCGCGGCTTACAAACGCGCCCTGGAACTCGATCCCAAAAGTCCGGTCGCGCGTCGCAATCTGCCTGATCTCAATCGCGCCTCCGGCAAAGCAGCCGAAGCTTTGGCATCCTATCGTGAGCAGCTGACAGAAATTCCCGGGGACCGAAATCTTCGCAACGGACTGGTGCTTGCTCTTTATGAGGTTGGTCAAAAGGAAGAAGCCGACAAGGAGCTTGCGGCGGCGCTGAAAGACAATCCGCGAAACGTAATGCTGGCGGCGAGCGTCGCTTACTGGTTCATGGCCCACAACGAGAATCGGCGCGGCCTCGAGCTTGCGAAAAAAGCTGCGGACATGGAGCCTCGTTACACTTGGGGGCAAATCGCCTTGGCGCGCGCACTCATCGCGGATAACGGCGCCCCATACGCGGAGGCGTGTTTGAGATTCGCGAGGCAGCATGGCCGATTTGCAACGCTTGAATACGAGCTGGCCAATGCGCTCGCCTCAATGGGGCTTTACGACGAAGCTGCCAGCACCTTATCGCAGACTTTCACTATTAAAGATGGTGTTTTGGAAACGCAGCTCGCCGGACGTTGGCCTGCGAAGTCCGAAAGCTTCACCGAATTGCTGGCGCCTGAACGTCGCGCGAGCATTTTTCAGGCGACGCCTGCCGATACTGAAGGCAACGCGCGCCGGTTAAAAGCCTTACTCGGTTTCACAGTCGCGCTCGCAAGCGGACGCGAAGGCAAGATTGACGAGGCGACCGCCGTGGCCGCGGCTAGAGAATTCGCCGAAGGCACGGATGACCTGCGAGCCTACCGGCAACTTTATGCTGCAGATCGATTGCTGAAGAATGGAATCGGTTTTGCAGCTGCGAAGGAACTGGCGGATGCCGCACGGAGTGGTGTTGATGCCGCCAGCGCAACTTCTGTCGCGACGATCGCAACGCAGGCGGATGAGTTGTACGAGATCCGCATGCGTGCCATCTCGACAGGAGGAACTCCTGATATGCCTGATGCGCCGCGTAACGTGCTGGCTAATCTCTTGCGCGGGAAGATTGAAGACTTGTCGGGATGGGCCTCGTTCAATCTGGATAAGACGAGCGATGCGATTCAACATTTGAAATTGGCTGTCGGAATTATTCCTGAAAGGACGCCTCTCTGGCGCTCGGCGGTATGGCATCTGGGCACAGCACTCGATCAAAACGGCGATAGTCAGGAGGCACTCGGCTACTACATCAGGAGTTACAACGCCGGGCCTAACGATGCCGTTCATCGATCTACGATTGAGCAGATTTATCGCAAAGTAAACGGTTCCCTGGATGGACTCGATGATCGAATCGGACCAGCGCAAGCGGCATCTGCGGCCACAATGCCGGCGCCGGTTGCGAGTCCGAGTAGTGCGGTTGAGCAAGTTAATACGGACTCAAGCGCAACATCCGCGGCGGTGCCGACTCCGGCTCCAACGCCAACACCTTTGCCGGAACCGACGCCAACTCCGGAAGTAGCTCCTACTCCGAGTCCAGAGCCGGCTCCGACGCCGACTCCCGAAACAACGCCAACTCCAGAAGCGACACCGGCGCCTTCGCCCGAGACTCCGGTTTTGCCGGTTCCGCAGAATTCACCGACACCGCAGGAATCGCCTTCTCCCGCAGCCTCTCCCGCAGCGAGTCCGGCGATGCCTGAAGCGAGTCCTGATGCAACTCCAGCGGGAGAAACTCGACCACGGCGAGTGAAACCGAAGGAAACGCCAACGCCTTCCCAAGGCCAAAGTCAGTATCAGCTGCAGTAGCTGACGCTTCCCAAGCCCTCAGCTTGGTGCTTCGCGAGATAACTCACTGATCTGGAACATCTCTGTGCATCTGTGGCTCAATCCGGATGAGTGGCCGGTGAGCCATCTGCTACCGCAGTTGGTAGCGACCTAGCCCACTTCATATTACTTTTCCAAAAACTAGCTGGTCACTCAGCCAACCGCGCTACACTCAAAACCATCAAAAGTCCCGCAGAAAGCTTCGCGGCAGCAAACACGAGGACGGCAATGCTCCTGTTAAGTGCGCCCTATTTTTGCTTTCCGTTAACCTCGGTACGGCGATTCAATACATTTCGCGACTGGACTCGCGGCTTGTATAATCGTCTGCACCTTAGAACAAAAGTTACGCGATATGAAAACGAGGCCCAGCCTTCTTCAACTCTTTGCATTAATTAGCGCGCTGTTGCTCCTCACGGCTGCAACCGCAGCTCAACAACCAGCCGCAACTCAAACCGGTCGCTTTGACGTTACCAACTATCGGATTGAAGCTCAGCTGATACCAGACCAACATCTTCTCCGAGCCGGAGCTGACGTCAGCTTTGTGCCGCAGGATCCAACGCGATCGATCGTGTTCGAGCTCAACGGCTCGCTTCACATTGAAAGCATCGAACGTGACGGTGTGCCAATTACCACCTTCGTGCAAGACTCGGTTGGCGTCGGAGCTTTGGGACCAAGTGTTCGCGTTGATCTTGGGACCGTGATTCCGGCGAACCAGCCTGTGACATTGCGGTTTCGCTGGAGCGGCGCGCTTATTTCACCTGAAGGCGGCCCGCTGGCAACCAAGCGTCTCGCTTATGTTGGAACTGAAGGCTCTTACTTGATGTATGCGGCGCGTTGGTTTCCTTTTCACAACTATGCCGCAGACCGGTCTACCAGCGACGTCACGCTAATCGTTCCCACCGGCTATCAGGTAGTTGGGCCGAGCGACGATCCCGTAACGGCTCAACAAGGGAAAGACGGAACGACTCGTTATCGATTTGTTCAAAAGCGGCCAGTCTTGCCGGGGAATTTTGGCGCTGGACAGTACATCACCAGAACGCTTCGCTTCGGCAATTTTGAGATTCAATTCAACACCAAGCCCGGCAGCGAGAATCGCATCGGCTCGTTTGCAGAACCGATGGGTCGCGCCCTCGAGTTCTATACGCAGCAATATGGCTCACCTTCCAGTGGGAACAGGCTGGTCGTGGTCCAAACCGATGACGACACGCTCGATACTTACTCGGGTTCGGGCATTGCTTTCTTAGCTTCGCGACTGTTCGATGCAGCGCGTCCGGTGCCGGAAGAAAAACTCCACCGCGAAGTTGCTTACCAGTGGTGGGGGCAAACTGTCGGGTTGAAATCTTTCGACGATGCCTGGCTGTCCCAGGGTCTCGCTGAATGGAGCGCCTTTGCCTTGCGCGAGTCGACGCTGACTGCAGGAGCGCTCGATGGAACGCAACGGGAAGAACAGGAACGCGCGCTGACCTTTGAACAAACAGCCTCAATCGGCCGAGCTCCGGCAGTACTGGACGATCAATCGGCTGCTTACCAGTCAATTATTTTCTACAAGGGAGCGATGGCGTTTCGCATGTTGCGGGAGACGCTCGGTCGAGAAAAGTTTCGTGCTTTGCTGCGAACCTTTCTTGAGCGGTTCCGTGATAAGAACGCCTCAATCGATGACTTTGAGCGCCTGACGACTGAGATCTCCGGTCAAAACATGCGTTACTTTTTTGCGCAGTGGGTTGAAGGCACCGGCGTTCCTGAATTCACCGTCGACTATCAGATCATCCGCACTCGCTCCGGCAAGTTCCGTACGCGCGGCACCGTGAAACAGAATTTCGAAGCGCTGCACATGCCGGTGGAGCTGATGCTCCGAGCCGAAGGTGACAATCAAACCACGACTGTTCGCATCGACAGCAAAAGCGAAGACTTCGACTTCGAGTCGAACGGGCCGCCCATCGAGGTTATCGTCGATCCCAATAACAAGATTCTGCGAATGTCTGACGAGCTGCGAGTTTCTGTGATCGCCCGGCGTGGCATCGAGCAAATGAAGGAAGGCAATTATTCCGAAGCCCAACAGCAGCTTGAAGCAGCACTCAAACTGGATCGCTCGAACTCGTGGGTGTATTACAACCTTGGTATGTTGTTCTTTGAACAACGGAACTGGCAGCAGGCGCTTGATAACTTTAACGCTGCGTTGAACGGCACCTTGAAGCCTTCATGGATTGAAGCCTGGGCTCACATTAAGCGCGGCAATGCTTATGACGCTCAGGGGAATCGTGAACGAGCTGTGCTGGAGTACAAGCAGGCCGTATCGTCAGGAATTGACTACGATAATGCGCAGGCGGCAGCGAAGAAGTTTCTCGCCTCACCATACGATCCGAAAGCTGCCCAGGCTGAGTTAGGAAATCCTTGAGATTAATAGTGGCACGTCCTCGCCTGTGACCACTCACTCAACTGAGGGCTTACAAACCACACGGGCGGGACGCACGCCCGTGCCACATTTTCAGATTGCGACCATAGCAATCTTCTTCGCATTCGCCAGTCGAATCGTTTCCTCCCGATCAAAAATCAGCGTCTTATCAGCAGTAACGCAGATGCACGTTGCCCCGGCGGCGTGCATTGTTTCTATAGTCGGGATCCCAATCACCGGCACATCAAAACGCATGTCTTGTGAAGGCTTGGCAACCTTGACGACGGTCAGCCGGCCCTTAGCCAATGTCCCGGCACGACGGATAGTCTCGTCAGTCCCTTCCATCGCTTCGATGGCCACGCAGGCTTTAGCCCGGATCACGATCGTCTGGCCCAGGTCCAGACGAGCTATTTCGTGCGCTATCTCGAGACCATAGTCGATGTTCTCGCGCTCGTGCTTGTCGGGCCCTCGCTTCGTCAGGGTGCCGGCGGCGGGAAGATAATCGCGCAAAAAGTAAGTCGAATCGATTAGTTCGATGCCTTCGCTTGATAGTTCATCGGCAACTGCGCCGATAAGAGCGTCGGTGTTGCGCCGGGGCAGCCTCAGCAACATCTTCAACATGCGCGCGTCGGGAATGGCTCGACTGAAAATCTGGACGTGTTTGACCTGGCCGGCCATGACAGCCCGCTCCACGCCCTCGTCTTTGAAGAAGCGAATCATCTTGCCCAACTGTCCAATTCCAACCCATTGCACTCGTTCGGCAACCCGCTCGATTTCAGGATCAGTCTCCTCACGAATGGCAGCCACCGATAGAGAGACGCCTGCACGGCGCGCTCCCTCGACAACCATAAAAGGAAACTTCCCGTTACCAGCGATTAGTCCGTACTTCATAGTTAGGGGATAGGATTTAGGTTATAGGGTGTAGGCGTTGGATGAAGGTTTAGAGTTTGGTGGTTTCTAAATAGCTTGAGCACCTGTTACCGATTAAGGGGACTGATTTCAAGAACGTAACTTTGAAACAGTGCCTTAATAGTGTTAGTCGATTAGCGAGTAGTTTCAGTTTTCAGCGAACGGATCAAGCCTCCCAGCATTTTGCCGAGACGATCCGTATCTTCCAACAACTTCTCAATTTGGGCAGTCGTCGAATAATTGAGTCGTTCGGCCAGAATCGCCTGAGTCTCAAGCTCTTTCAACGATCCTTGCGCAATCCCAAGGAACTGCAAGTATTCTTTTCTCGATCCGCGGCCGTAGCCCTCAGCAATATTCGAGGGAATGGAAACACTAGCTCGTCTTAGCTGAGAAGTGAGTCCGTAAATCTCATGTTTTGGAAATTGTGCTGTAATCCGATAAACCAGGATTACTAATTCCATTGCTCTTTGCCACACCAACAAATCTCTATAACTCTTTAGCATTTGGATTCTCCTCTCAAGGAACAATCCAACGCTACACCCTGCCGACATGATAAGGCCTAACCGAAAGATTAATGAAGACCGCGAGAATGCCCGACGACATCCGGGCTTCAACTTGTCCGCGGGTGACCTACTCTGCCTACATCCGCCGACTTGTTTAAGACTCAAGTGAAAGATTCGCGAGGTCCTCGCGCGATTACTTTAGATCTCTGGTGTTCAAATTTGCCCGATGGGAAGGAAGTCCGTTCGCCTACCACCTACACCCTAAATCCGACACCCCAATTATTTAACGACGCCGCGTTCGGAGGATTGGATGAAGCGGACGAGCTCGCCGACTTCGGCGGAGTCCTCGATCTCGGAGCGAATGCGCTCGAGTGCCTGGGTGGTATTCAGCTTGGCTGACAACAAGAGATGGAAGGCGTGATGCAAGGCGTCAATCGAAGCTTGAGTGTAGCCGCGGCGCTTCATCCCAACTTTATTCAAGCCGTAGCAACGCGCGTGATTGCCAACAGATAACGCGTAAGGCAAAGCATCTTTGACAACGACGGAATAGCCGCCCACGTAGGCTTCACGGCCAATCCGACAGAACTGGTGGACTCCCGAATAGGCGCCGATGTTGGCGCCGTCATCGATCGTCACGTGCCCAGCGAGCGTCGCTCCGTTAGCCATGATCACGCCATTGCCAACAATACAATCATGGGCAATATGCGCCTGGGCCATGATGAGACAGTCGTCGCCGGTTTGCGTCAACATGCCGCCGCCGGCTGTTCCTCTATGAACAGTTACGAATTCGCGAATGCGGTTGCGTTTTCCAATCCGAGTCTCTGACGGCTCGCCTCGATACTTGAGATCCTGGGATTCAAGGCCAATCGAAACAAAGGGGAAAATCTGGGCGCCGTCACCAATGATGGTGCGGCCATCGATTACGCAATGTGCTTCCAGCCGAACGTTGTCGCCAAGTTCGACTTCGTTTCCAACGATTGAATAGGGACCGATATAGCAGTCGTTTCCCAGTTGTGCTCCAGGAGCAACAACAGCAGAGGGGTGAATCACAACAGAGCTATTGGTGTCGGTGGCGGAATGCATCAAGTGTCCAGCTTCAAGGATGGCGAGTTCTACCGCGTGGCCCCACGGTCAGCTACGATACTCATGATATCGGCATTAGCCGCGAGCTGGCCGTTCACCTTCGCCTCGCCTCGCATACGCTGAACTCGTGAGCCGATACGCAAAGCTGTAACTTCGAGGATCAATGTATCTCCGGGAACGACCGGGCGGCGGAATCGTGCTTCTTTGATTCCGGTGAAAAAAACCAGCTTCTGATCGCGATCTTCGATCTCGCGCAAAGCCAGAACAGCTCCCACCTGTGCCAGTGCTTCAACCACCAGGACGCCGGGCATGACCGGCGCGCCAGGAAAATGACCTTGAAAAAAAGGCTCATTGATGGTGACTTGCTTGATACCGACGATTCTTTCCCTGGGGACCAACTCAATAATGCGGTCTACCAGCAGGAACGGGTAACGGTGAGGCAGCAACGCCTGGATTGCTTGTATGTCGAGAACTGTTTCCATGCTGCAAGAATAAAACGACGCGGAGACACGGTCAATTCCGCTTCTCCGCGTCGTTGGCAGTAACTGCCGATCTCGAAGTCTTACTTAGGTGTCGTCACTGCGGCGGTAGCCGGATTCTTTGTATTGAACTCAACGATAAAAGCCCGCGTGATATCCATTGCATCGGCGGCATAAACAAAGGGCACCTGGCTGCCGTCGATGATGATGTTGATGTTATGGGCCTTGGCATAAGTTTCCAGCGCCTTGCCGATATCATCGTTCAGCGGTTGAAAGATCTCACCGCGCCGCTTGTTGTACAAGGCCTGTCCGTCTTCAGCTTTACGTTGGTAATCCTTCTTTAGCTGCTCGAGCTGATCAGACTTCGCGCGAATAGAATCAGCTGAAACAACCGACGAAGCCGCCTGAGTCTTGCTCAGTTCGTCCTGCAATTGTGTGATCTTAGCTTCGAGTTGCGTAATTTCTGTCTGCCGAGGCTGGAACTCGCGATTCAGAGTACCCAGCAAGATGCCGAAGCGGGCGATTCCGATTTTCGAGTCGAGAAAGGCCTCCGAATAAATAACAGCAATCTTACTATCGGGAACATTAGCGTTTGCCGGCGCCGCAGTTGTCGTGGGGGCTGGCTGGGTGGCAGCTGGCTTTGGTTGCGTCGCCGCCGGGCGAGTTTGTGCTAGTGCCGGAACCACGCCCAGAACGGCCAAAAAAACTATCGAGACAAAAAAACGGTTGAACTTCATGTTAATACTCCAAGAACTATCGAGGCTTATGGGGTCGGCGTCGAAGCCGTAGCCGGATACTTACTGTTGAAATCATTAATGAAGGCACGGGTTATGTCGACGCTCTCCGATGCATAGACCACGGGAACCTGACTGCCGTCGATAATGACAGTGATATTGTGGGACTTGGCGTAAACCTCGAGTGCCTTGCCAATCTCTTCCTGCAGGGGACGGAAGACTTCAGTGCGGCGCTTATCGAATGAAGCCTGGGCATCTTCAGCTTTGCGCTGCAAATCCTTCTTCATTTGCTCTAACTGATCCACCTTCTGGGCGATGGTTTTGGGATCAGCAACGGCTCGGGTCTTATCGATATCGTCGCTAAGCTGCTGGGCTTTGGTTTGCAACGCCAGGATCTCGTCGTTTTTGGGTTTGAACTCACGAGTCAAGTTGTTAACCACGACGGCAAATTTCGCGATGCCGGTTTTTGAGTCTTGAAAGAGCTCCGAAAAAATCAAGGCGACTTTGGCGTCCGGCACTGCGACATTGACGACCGCCGGAGGAGTTGGCTGGGGCGCAGCCGGCCGGGTTTGTGCCTGACTCGAAGAAATTGCAAGAACTGCAACTATAGCTGCGGCGAAAATCAAACGATCTACTTTCATCACTTCCTAAAATGCTCCTAAATAAGGTTGGGGGCGAAGGCAAAACGTTAGTTGTGCCATACGCCCGGATAGTTGGCTGAAAGACTTAGAATGTGCGTCCTATGCTGAAGCGAATGACCTTCTTTTTCTCATTAAAGAAGAACGGAAATCCGTCGATTACCTGGTCTTCTCGAGCGTTCGGATTATACGCAAATATCAGGCGAAAAGGCACGTTGATAACCGGCACCTGAACTCGCACTTCCATTCCGATGCTGCTGCGAAAATCCTTGAATTTGCTGAACAGGGACTCTGAGAGACGAACAGCTGTGTTCGTCTGAGCCTGACCGCGCAGGAAAACCTGCTGAAAGCCGAATGGCAATTGTGAAAATGGATCCACAACTCCGGTGCCGTCGTTGATGGCATTCTGCAGTTCAAGAGTGGTAACCAGTCTGGCATCACGCATCACAAGACCGGGAAGACCGCTCGCGCCACCAACCAGGGCCAATTGCGAGTTGGCGTTGCAAGCAGCTAGCGTCGAGAGGCTAACCGCAGCGGCGCCGACTGAGGGTATACGCGGGCAGCGAATTGCACCGATGGTGGACAAAAATGGCTGATCGTCGAGGAATTTGCTGTTAAAGAATTGATTACCCGTTGACCGCAAATTAAAGGCGGACCCGACGTCAGCAAAAGCAGCGGCGCTCACTTTATCGGAATAAATCGGAATGCGATATTCGAGGTTTGCCAGCAATTGCGTATCGCCGCCGATTGACGTGAACGACCTCGGCAGCTGAACCGAGTTTGATCCGCCCACTCCAGTAAATTCCCCAATTTTAGCCAGCCGCGGGTCAATGCCCGTGATCGGAACTGGGGCGCCGGTGGGATTCGAAGCAATCACAACGCCCTGGGAAGTTATGAACGTGTCGAGCGGTGTGATGGGGCTAATCGAGCGGACGTTGTAGCCGCGGATTGTAAATTCGTCGCCGAGGAAGAAACGCTCGAAGATTGGCACGCCGTCTACGAACGCCAGTGAATTCGAAGTCCGGATCTTGTTCGACGTCGCAAAGCTGCCCACCGTTCCGGCGATTATGCGGAAGCCGAACACTTCCGGATGGTCGCTCTTTTTACGCCTTACGGCAAAGAACTGCGAGTACGAAAGTGTCGGCGCGTACGTCCTGACATCGCCCGCTAACCCGGCGACAGCCAATGCTACTGAGAGTTCTCTTCCCTGCGTGGGGTCGACGCTGGCGTTGCGAGTGTCGTACGTGAACGTTCCTGTGACCCTGCTGGTGATGATGTTTGGCTGAGTGTAGATGACCGGAATGAAGGTATTCGGATCACCCGATTCATTAATCTTCGGATCTTTAACGCTGGTTTGCGAAATCTGATAAGAGAGCCCCACGCGCGAGAACTGAGTAAACGGACGCTTGCGGTAAAACTCCGACAGCGGGGCGCTCAGGAAGAGTGAAGCGCCGTACGACGTGCGGGTGAACAGGTTTTCTTCGCTGACATTAAAACTGTCGAGCTGGTTTCCCACGATTCCCTGGATGGCGTTGACGTTTTGGGAAAGCAGGGTGCCTTCACCAAAGAACTGCTGCTGGAAGGCAAAAATAGAAAAGCCCGCTGTGATTGGTCGATCTTTGATGTACGGCTCGGTAAACGAGAACTGGAAAGACTTTTGTCGATTGCCCGCTGCCAGCTGTAACGACAGAATTTCGCCGCGTCCGAGCAGGTTGTTGGTCGAGTAATCGAGACCAAAGAAAGAACCACCAATACCGGACAAGCCTCCGTTGAAGGAGATTTGCTGGCGTCCTTTCTCGCTGACCTTCAAGTTGATTGAGACGGTAGCCTGCTCTTCATCCGTTCTAAAATCAGCGTCCTTGTCCTTGTCGATGGGATCGAAGTAGCCGAGCTGATTCAGCTTGATGATTGAATACTCCCAGATATTCTGGTTGTAGATGTCACCTTCGTTGATTAGAACTTCGCGACGAAGCACGTTATCGCGTGTAAATGTGTTGCCAATGAATTCCAACCGGCTTAGTGAGAACTGCTTGCCTTCATCGATGGTTACCACAAAGTCGGCAATACCTTCGGTCGGAGTTTGAGGATTGTCCTTGAAGGTTGGATTCAACTCAGCCGTATATTCGATGAAGCCCTGAGCGCCGTAGAACTTCTTGAGGTTCTCGTAGAGCGCCTTGCCGATACGCTCGCCATTGGCCACATCGCCTTTGTTCAAACCGATGACAGCGCGTATTTGTGCTTCGGAGAAGATTGAGTTGCCTTCAATCTTCAACTCGCCAAGACGAAACAGTTTGCCCTCGGTGATTGGCACCGTGATCCGTAAACCTTCATCAATTGAAGACAGGAATGGAAGCGGCAGAACGGGGAATCCGGTGCGTCGTTTGCCGATACCTTCGACGCGTGGCTCGCCGTGGCGAGCCTGCAGGTATCCCTTCGAGCGCATGTAGTTGTCTACCTTGCGAAGATCAAAATCCAGTTTTTCCCGGTGCAGAATATCTTTACTCTGAAAGCGCGTAATCAGACCCGCCTCTTTGACGTACTTCATCTGACTGCGAAGACTCTTATCGCTAAAGATTTGGTTACCTTCAAACTGGATGTCCATTACTCGCACGCGCTCGCCTTCGTGAATGACGAAGGTCAAGCCGATTGAAGTTTGAGAGATATCTTCGCGGCGTTGCTCGACGGTGGCGTTCGGATGGCCGCCTTCAGCGAGAAGCTCTTTTATTACGCGAACGGCATTACGAGCTTTGACGGGGTCGTAAATACTCTCTTTGGAGACGCCGACACGTCTTTCACGAAAGGCTTTCAGCACGTCTGACTCGGCGACGCTCTTCAGCCCGTCGAATTGCAGGTCTCGTATGATGGGCAGTTCTTTTACTTCAAATATGACTACAACTCCGCCGCGGGGACCTTCTTCGGTGTAAACGCGCGACTGGACTTTGTCGAAAAAGCTAAGCGACAAAATCGTCTGCAAATCCCGCTGAATCTGCGCCTCACTAAACGGATCACCCTGCCGGACCTGGACGTAATAGAGCACGTCTTCTCTACGTAACCGGCGATTGCCGATGACCTGCACGTCCTCGACCGTACGTTGTTGAGGTTGTTGAGCTGGAGTGGTTTTAGGTGCTGCTAAGAATGCGCTGAGTCCGATAAATCCGCTCAGGATTAGAACCAAAAACCCGCGATAAGAGTGCATAAGCGCTTGTTCCCTCAGTAGTTCTTACCGGACTTGTCGGAAGCTTTGGGGAGCGTATTAAGGTGATAAATTAGTCTTAGCTTGAAAATAAAGGCAAAAACCAACTTCGAGCAAAGTCGAACTGCTTTTATCCGAGGACTTCTTGGATTCTCGGGCTCAGACTCTAGTTGCCAGTCCGACTTCTACAAAGTGGCGCATTATACCCAACCGCCACGCTAAAAGTAAAAAGGCAATGCATGGCGCAGGCTTGCCCGCACAGAGTAAAAGCGCAAACAGCAAGGGGGCGTACTTGCTCAGCTCCATCGCCCCTTTGCTCTTTGCGCTTTTCTCTTTGCTCGCCAAACAGACTGGGTGTCTGTTCTGCCTAGTGAATCAGCATCTCGTCGGCTACGTCTTCAACCCCGGCGGGCCGATAATTAAGCTCATTCCCGTCAAGATACACGTCAATCAGCGAAGCGCCTTCGAGATGACCCTGAATAAGCGCCTCTGAGAGAGGATCCTCAACGTGCTTTTGGAGTGCTCGACGAATCGGACGCGCGCCGTAGGACCGGTCCGCGCAGGTCTTTTCCACGATCCAGCGTTTAGCCTCGTCAGAAAGCCGGACTTCGAAGCCGTGACGACCCATCGTCTTATTAATCTGATCAATCTGGAGCTGCACGACTTCGAGCAGATCCTGATCGTTAAGCTCATCGAAGATGATGATTTCGTCCAGCCGGTTGATGAATTCCGGATTAAAAGTCTGACGAACAGCCGACATCACCATCTCTTCCATCTTCGTGCGAGTGACGTCGGTCGAACCCTGGAAGCCCATCGTGCCCCTCTTCTGAATGAAGCGGGCGCCGATGTTCGAAGTCATGATGATGATGGCGTTCTTGAAATCGATCGTATTTCCCAGCGCGTCCGTCAAAATGCCGTCCTCAAAAACCTGCAGCAGCACATTGAAGATGTCCGGATGAGCCTTTTCGATCTCGTCAAACAGCAGCACCGAGTACGGCGCGCGCTTGATTCGCTCAGTTAGCTGCCCGCCTTCTTCGTGGCCAACATAGCCCGGCGGCGAGCCGATAAGCTTCGAGACCGAGTGCTTCTCCATGAATTCCGACATGTCGAAGCGAATCAGAGAGCGCTCGCTACCAAACAGGAATTGAGCGAGAGAACGGGCAACTTCGGTTTTTCCGACACCAGTTGGTCCAAGGAAAAGGAAAGACCCAACCGGACGCAACGGGTTCTTCAATCCCGCTCGTGAGCGACGAATCGCGCGAGCCAGGGCGGAGATTGCCGGACGCTGTGAAACTACTCGCTGGTGCAATTCAGCTTCAATGCGAAGGAGTTTGCGCTGTTCTTCTTCCTTCAGCGAAGTCACGGGAATGCCGGTCCAACGCGCTATTACTTCTTCGACATCGTCGCGAGTAACTTTCGCGGAGACGATTGCATCGTCGGTGTTGCGAGCACTGCTGTCTTCAAACGGCGAGCGAGTCCAGTCGCTCAATTGCGCGTCCCAATCATCCAGACTGCCCTGCTCACGTCGCACTCGCAGCTTGACTCTCGCGCCTGCTTCGTCAATCACATCGATAGCCTTGTCGGGCAGGAAGCGATCCGGAATGTACCGGTGCGATTGATAGACCGCGGCTTCGAGAGCGTCATCGGTGTAATGCACCTGGTGAAAGCTTTCATAGCGTTCGCGCACGCCGTCGAGAATCTCAACTGCTTCAGCTTCTGAAGGCGGCGGCACTTTAACTGCCTGGAAACGTCTTTCAAGCGAGCGATCTTTCTCGATCGACTTGCGGAATTCTGAAGGTGTGGTCGCGCCAATACACTGAATCTCGCCGCGAGAAAGAGCGGGCTTCAAAATGTTCGCCGCGTCAAGCGAGCCTTCAGCGGAGCCGGCGCCAACAAGAGTGTGTAACTCGTCGATGAAAACGATGTACTGCGGGTTCTCGATGAGCTCGCGCATGATTTGCTTGAGCCGCTCTTCAAACTGACCGCGATACTTTGTTCCCGCTACAATCAGCGAAAGATCGAGCGACAAGATGCGCTTGTTCTCGAGAAATGAAGGAACCTCACCGGCAACGATCCGCTGGGCCAGACCCTCGACGATGGCAGTCTTGCCCACGCCGGGCTCACCAATGAGAACCGGGTTGTTCTTCGTGCGGCGGCAGAGAATCTGGACCACGCGCTCAATTTCAGGCTCGCGACCGATGAGCGGATCAAGCTTATCGTTCGCGGCATCTTCAGTCAGGTCGCGCGAGAACTCGACGAGGTGCGGAGTGTCTTTCTTTGCGGTGCTACGTGATTCATGACCCGACTGTCGAGAAATCTCGTCGCGTACCGCGTTCAAGCGCAAGCCTCGCTCGTAAAGGATCTCCGCGGCCATCGAACGCTCTTCGCGTAGAAGTCCAAGCAGCAGGTGCTCGGTGCCAATGTGCCGGTGCTGCAGCCGGTCGCTTTCTTCGTGAGCGAAAGCTAGAACCCGCTTAGTCTCCGGAGCGAGGGGAAGCTCGACGGACGTCGAGATCTTTTCTCGCAGTAGTGTGCGGCCTTCAATCTCTTTACGAATGGACTCGATGGAAAGCTGGGCGCGTGGAAAGAACCGTCCAGTCAGCGTCTTATCTTCACGCATCAAGCCCAGCAGCAAATGTTCAGGCTCGATTGCATGGGCGCCGAATTGTGAGGCTTCGTACCGAGCGAAGAAGATTACTCGTCGCGCTTTTTCAGTGTAGCGTTCGAACATTAATTAATCCGGTTCAAAAAAGTGCCTATGATTACCATGCCGGGCGAAACTGCTTGCTCGCCCGGCAACCGAGCGCATTATAACCCGATTAACCGAAAGGCAAAAATTATTGTTTCCAGTGCCTAAAGGTATACGCTCAACTCGTTAGGATTTTCAAAAGGCTGGCCTTTTTGGGCAGGATCGAGGGGAATTGCTCGCAGTTAGGCTTCGACGATCTGACCGCTCTCCAAACGAAGAACCCGGTCGCACCCGCTCGCGACTAGTTCATTGTGGGTGGCGATGATGACTCTGGCGCTCCGCCGCTGAGCGTAATCAGCAAAGAGTTTACCGATTTCAGCGGCAATCGCCGCGTCCAAATTGCCGGTAGGCTCATCGGCCAGAACCACGTCCGGCTCCGTTATCAGCGCTCGAGCGACAGCGACTCTTTGCTGCTCACCACCCGATAAATCTCCGATCTTGTGAGACTGACGCTCAAATAGACCAACCGAATCGAGCGCCTGAAGAGCCCGTTGGCGAGCCCGGTCCGCGGCGACTCGAGCAATGCGGAGGGGAAGGCCAACGTTCTCGATAGCATTGAGGTCCGGCAGCAAGTAGTGAAACTGAAAAACAAAGCTGATAGCGGGCGAGTGTTTGAGGTCGTCGAATTCGATTACGCCAGTGTCCGGAACCTCCAAGCCGCCGATCAAGTGCAACAGCGTCGACTTGCCGGCTCCGGATACGCCCGTGATGGCGACGGATTCGCCGGAGGCAACGACGAACGAAACGTCGCTCAGCACCGGAATCGACTTGCCCGCCGGTGAGACAAAGCTCTTTGAGAGATTGCGAACCTGCATGCTCTAATTCCGATCGCGCAAGGTCTCGACTGGACGCATCCGCGCGGCTACATACGCAGGATAAATTGTCGCCACCAGCGTGAGTACCACCGCTACGACTGCTGCAATCATCACGTCTGTGGTTCGTGCATTGAACGGGACGCTGCCTATCGAGTAGACATCCGCTGGCAACCTCACAAGCTGGTAACGATTTCCGGCAATACAACCCGCTAATCCCAGCACCACGCCGAGTGCGGCTCCTATGATTCCGATCAGTGCCCCTTCGCTTAAGAAAATCATTAGTATGCTCGCGGCTTTTGCGCCCATGGTTCTTAGAACAGCGATATCAGTTCGCCGCTCAACAACGACCAGGACCAGCGTGGTAGTTATGTTCAAGGCGGCGATCAGGATGATTAGCGCAATCACAACCATTCCAGCTCGTCTTTCCAACTCGAGTGCCGAGAAAAGTCTGATGTTGGCTTGCTTCCAATCAACGATCGAAAAAGAATCACCCAGCTGACGGTGCAGGCTGGCGGCAACCGCATCGACGTTATCAACGTCACGCACCTCGACACTGATCATTGAAGCGGCGCGTTCAGAACCGACAAAGATCGCCGCTCGATCAAAAGCGAGATAAATCCAGGTCGAGTCGTACTCGAACAAGCCTGACTTAAAGATTCCGGCTACGTGAACATTTCGTCGCACCGGAGCACGCCGGGCGACACTCGCGCTTGCGGGAATGAGCTCCGCGATATCGTCAACGTTCAGGCCGGTCTGGCGAGCCAGCTCAGATCCGATGACCACGTTCGGTAGCTGCGGCTCATTGTGCTCGTTAAGCGCGGGCTCGAACAAAGATTCAACTTTTCCTGACGTGAGAGTTCTTTGCAGTTCTGCGCGAGCTGAAGCCGACGATGCATCGATGCCCCGCAGCACAGCGTAGGTCGATGTGGTTGGTCCGGTAACAACTGCGCCATCGTAGGTGGTGGGCGCAGCTCCAGTAACGCCCGGGACTTTTCGAACGCTTTCGATTAGCTGGTTATAGTCCGGCATCGGCTGGCCATCAGCGCGCATGATGGTGATGTGAGCTGTCCCGCGCAGAATTTTGTCCCGCATCTCGTCACTGAAACCATTGGCTAACGCCATCGCTACGATGAGCGCGCCGACACCACATGCAATACCAACGACCGCGAGCACAGCTGTTACTCGCGCCATCCTCCGTCGCCGTCGGGACCGCAGATATCGAAGTGCAAGAAACAGTTCGTATGGCATGTCTAAAGCTGAGGGTGTCGGATTTGGGGTGTAGGGTGTAGGTAGCTACTCAGTGCCAGCGGGCTCGTTGAAAACTGCATCGAGATTTTGAACCATTTGCCACTCGTCATTTGCCATTTATCATTTTCCATCTTGTTGGATACTTTCCTGGTGCGGTCGAGCCAGCGAATTGAAAGACGACAAGTTTTAGAGGCAAGTGAACAATGACAAATGATAAATCACAAATGGTAAATTCTGCCTTACGACACCCTACACCCCACACCCCACACCCTACACCCCGCACCCCCGCACCCCCGCACCCTATCGGCTGAGTGGACAGCGAGCCACATCTTCGGGACGATTCTCGGGTAAAAGTCGTTTGAGATTCGGCGAATCAGACGCGTTAGCATCATCCGGAGGTCGAAACTCATAAATGAAGTCGGAAACTCGTCGAAAATGAAATTGCGACTCGAGCTTTACAACCTCGGGTATCTCCTCGCGTTGCCACCCGCAGACGAACCACCAGCGGGTATCAGCATCAATAAAAACGCGCCGGCCATTGTTTAGATAATTAGTAATTAGCGGAACCAGCTGCGGACCAGGCCAACCACTCCCCGTTCCAATCACGTCCCATTCTCCCGCGCCAACGCCTCGCCAATAATTGATCGCGACAGTCTGCTGACCCGCCATCACCACCGCATCACGCGGCAAACGAGCAAGCTGCGAATTGTAAGTCTTCGAAAGGGTCCGCCAGGCAACAAATTGTTTGCTAATAGGTCGAACATAGAGACCGAATAGCACGACGAGCAGGATTATTACGGCTCCGCAAACAAGCAAGGCTCGAGCAGAGCTCCGCAGTCGCGCATTCAATGTCCGATGCAGATAATCTCCGGCAAGCGGCGCCAGCGCCGGCATCGAAGCAAACGGATAACGCCAGACTATCGAGGTGCTGTAATTCAGCAGCAGCATCAGATCGACGGCAACGCCAACGCCTGCCAAAAGCAATAACGGTGACCAGCCGCGCTCGCGCCATTCTTTTCGAAAGGCGAACGGCAAGCTAACCAGCACCATTGGAGAGGTAACAAACACGTAAACTAGAAAAGGCCATACGTTACGAATGCTCACCGGATGTGTAGCTGATTCCTGCCGCATTGATTCGCGCCAGCCTTGCCAGCTTGCTCGGTAGACAGGATCGCTGAAGAACCAGTAACCAAACCCACTAACCGCGAACAACACAAATACCAGACACGACAATCCCACGATGACCAACTCGCGGCGACTAAGTTTCCAGCCAAACACAAATGGCGCAATCACCAGCCAGGGAGCATAAAACGCCGTCGTCTCTCTTAAATTCACGCTGGCTCCGAGCAACGCAGCGCCGATTAAAACCAGCATCACTTTTCGCTGACGCAGACCGCGCATATGTATCAGCAAACTTAGGCTAATGATCAATACAGCCGGCACATCCGTCATCACCTGACCTGAATAGATGATTAGGATCGGTGAAAACATCAGCAGCATCGCCGCGACCGTCGCTGACTGCACGGACCGCGTGAGATCTCGAGCGAGGGCCCAGCACGCCACGACAGCCAATGGTCCCTGTACCACCACTGCATACTTGAAGACGAGGTAGGCCTGGCTGGGCGGGACGTCGAACAACGCGTGCGCAGCGCGATAAAGTAAATAGTTGTAAAGCGTGAAAAGACTCCGTCCCAGGGCCATCGACGAGGGCTGACCTCGCAAAGACAGAATCGTGTAGTCGAGTCCGTCCCAATCACCAATGAACGGGTCGACAAAGATTAGGATCAGAATTAGAGAGACTACTGCGGCTGGTAACCACCAGCGCCAGGAAGTCCAAAAAGTTGGTTGAGAATTTTGAGCTGAATAGCCGTGCAGTTTCGGCTGCCCGTTCACATGCGAAGCGTCAGGTTTGTCTGGTGGCGTTCTGATCGTCTGTGGTGGCTGGCTCAACAGGTTGTCTTGGGAACGAGTCGTCCGGACGTTTCACCATCTTTACTCGATTGCCCTGCGCATTGTACTCAACTTCATCCATGATGTTGTAGATCAGCAGGACGCCGCGGCCGGAAGTCTTGAAGAGATTCGCCGGATCGCACGGATCGGGAATCTCCTGCACATTGAATCCTTCCCCTTCGTCTTCTACGGTGAAGCACGCTTCACGCGGCGAAAGTTCGGCAGTGACTCGCAGGAGCTTGCTTGGGTCGTTTTTGTTGCCGTGCTTGACCGCATTAACGAAAGCTTCGTCGAGGGCGATAAAAAGATTCGAACGCTCGGGAGTGACGATGCCAAGCTTTGAAACCCGCTCGAGCAGATACTGCAGAACACCATTCATCAACGACAGGTCGCTGGGCAATTCGAACTCAATCATTTCATGGACCTGGGTAAGCAGGGCCGGGTCGTCAACACATTTCAGCTTGTGGGAAAGAGTTTGCTCGATAATCTGACGCAGCTCTTCGTGCCTTCCCTGGGCGCCAATAAAGTTTACCGTCCCCATCTTGAAAGCTTTAATTAATCCGGGTGGCTGATTTCCGTCCTTTGGAGAAACGGGGGTAAGCAAGCGCTTGCGGTGAACTTCGCTAATGAAGTGGTCGGAACCAGCTTCTTCCGTGAGGTCGCTGATGATGACGTCAAACCCGTCAAGGTCTTTGCCGAGAGCCTCCTTGCGATCCCCAGTGGCGACGACTTGATGGCCCAACTTGCCCAGCACGTCAGCCAACGCGGCCCGCAGCCCATCGTTATTATCGACGACGAGGATCCGGAGTTTCTCCATCGATTTCCTACTCGTTCCGAATATTGGGGAGGGAAGAAAGAGCGAACGACCCCTTCCATCCCCAATGTACGATATTCCGTAGTGAAGCGTTTCAGATAATAACACGTCCTTGTTCTTCCGGGAGCGCAGGCATCCCTGCCTGCCTGCGTTTGCATGAAGTACTGTTCGTTCTTAAGAAGATTCTTGCGAGAGGTAGGCAGGCAGGGATGCCTGCGCTCCCGGAAGAACGAATTACGAATTTCGGTTTCCGGTTCACGGTTTCCGATTTGTTACACTAACCGACTTTATGGCGAAGCGGGGAAAATTGCAGACGTCACTGGAATACGCGGTGGCGCGGTCGCTCCTCGGGGCGTTGGGATTGCTACCTCGCTCGGCAGCCCTGGCTCTAGGTCGTGGCCTGGGCAGCCTGGCTTATTCTGTCGCGGGCAAACTACGTCGCACCGGCGAAACTAATCTTCGGCTCGCATTCCCTGACATGACCGAGTCGGAACGCCAACGAATTCTTCGAGGAACATTCGCCACGCTAGGCCGTCTGCTGGGTGAGTTCAGCCAATTTCATCGAGCTACACCCGAGAGCTTACGCGAGCTCATCGAATACGACCCGGTCGGTCTGGCCCATTTGCGTGCTGCTGAGCAAGAACAGCGGGGCGTGATTTTTCTCACCGGTCATCTCGGCGCCTGGGAGCTGCTCAGTTTCGGTTGGTCAGCGCTCGAATATCCAATCAGCTTCCTGGTCAGGCCAATCGACAATCCTCGAATCGAAGAGATGATCGAAGGCATTCGAACTCGCTTTGGAAATCGGGCTATCGATAAGAAGAGTGCTGCGCGCGAAGCTTTGCGGGTTCTCAAAGCAGGAGGCACGCTGGGAATTCTGTCTGATTTGAACTCGCAGCCCAATGAGGGAGTCTTTGTTCCTTTCTTTGGGCGGCTGGCCTGTACGACTGCCGGAATCGCGACGCTGGCGCTCAAGACTAACGCTGTTGTTATTCCCACTGTGGCGGTATGGAATCCGGAAAAGAACAAGTACTTCTTTCATGGCGATCCGCCCGTTGAACTGGTCCACACCGGCGACAAGCATCAGGACCTCGAGGTCAACACAGCGCGGTTTGCTGCCGCGATGGAGTCGCTGGTACGACGCTATCCCGATCAATGGATGTGGATTCATAAACGCTGGAAGACTCGCCCCCCCGGCGAAGCCGAGATTTATTGAAGATCCGTAAACCGTAAACCGTGAACCGTGAACAGAAAGAACCTTCATGCTCGGTTTCCGGTTCACGGTTCACGGTTCACGGTTTCCGGTTTCCGGTTCACGGTTCACGGTTTACGGTTCACGGTTCACGGTTTCCGGTTCACGGTTCACGGTTTCCGGTTCACGGTTTCCGGTTCACGGTTCACGGTTCACGGTTCACGGTTTACGGTTCTCAGGTATACTCACAGCGCATGCAGGCTGCCGCGGAACAAGATTTCAAACGTTCTGAGAATAAGGTCCAACGCGCCTACTCGTTTGCCGATCTGTCGTCGTACTCCTGGAAGCAACGCTTTGCCATTCGCGCGGCAGACTTAGCCTTCTACCTCTTAATCAAGTTGATCGGTAGCACGGTGAAATGGGAAGTCGAAGGCTGGGAGAACTGGGAAGCAGCGTCTAAAGCCGGACAAATTCCGATCTACACTTTCTGGCACAATCGCGTTTTTCTTTCCACTTATTTCTGGCAACGCCGACGCATTGTCGTGATGACTTCACAGAGCTTTGACGGCGAGTACATCGCGCGCTTCATACAAAGATTTGGTTACGGCGCGGCACGTGGCTCGAGCACTCGCGGCGGAGTTGGCGCGATTGTAGAAATGGTGCGACTGATGCGAGCCGGCTCACCGACTGCCTTCACCATCGATGGACCAAAAGGTCCGCGATATGTTGCCAAGATGGGTGCTGTCTTGCTGGCGAAGAAGACCGGCCACCCTGTCCTGCCTTTCACCATAACCGCAAAGAGATTCTGGACAGCTCATAAGAGCTGGGACCAATCACAAATTCCGAAACCATTTTCTCGAGTTCGAGTGGAAATCGCGCCGCCCATCCATGTACCCGCCGACGCCGATGAACAACTGCTCGAAGCCAAACGAGATGACCTGCAACGATCGCTCGATTGGATTAACAAATCCGGCGACGAGTGGCGAACTCGATAGTACTCAGTTGGCGCGACCAAACCTTATCCGCAGATTAGACGGATTCAGTAGACGGAATCGCATCAAGAATATTTGAAGCAACCAACATCTGCGGAATCGGTGTAATCTGCGGATAGTTTTTGCGACGGTAGGCAGCGCGTTTTACTTTGCTGGCATCTTTCCCTAATCATAGTTCTCTCCCACCGCAATCAATTTCGAATCGAGAGGCAAGGAATGAAATCAATAATTACGTTTGTCTTCATGCTCATCTGCGGCTTGGCGGTTTCAGCCCAGACCGCGATTAAGCCGCCCAAGGAAACGGCGCTCGAGCGCTTCCTTCGTTATGTGAAGATCGATACGCAGTCCAAAGACGATCAGGGGACGACTCCAAGCACCAGAAAGCAATTCAATCTCGCCAACCTGCTGGCGAAGGAACTGAAGGAAATCGGCGCCGACAATGTTCGCGTCGGCGAGTTCGCGATCGTGTATGCGACGCTGCCGGGAAATCTTCCCGACAACTCGAAGGCGCCCGTAGTCGGATTTATCTCGCACATGGACACGTCGCCCGCAGTCTCAGGTGAGAACGTCAATCCAATCATTCACAAAAACTACCAGGGCGGCGACATCGTGCTGCCAAAAGATCCGACGCAGGTGATCTCGGTCGCTAAGAATCCCATTCTTAAGGAAATGATTGGCGACGACATCATCACTGCTGACGGGACCACGCTGCTTGGTTCCGACGACAAGTCAGGGATTGCAGAGATCATGACCATGGTCGACACGTTGATCCAGAATCCGCAAATCAAGCACGGCGCCATCGCGATTGCTTTTACGCCTGATGAAGAAGTCGGTGGCGGGATCGAGAAGTTCGATATCAAAGGCTTTGGCGCCGAGCTGGCTTACACGGTCGATGGCGAAGCTCTTGGAGAAATCAGCAACGAAACCTGGAGCGCTCGCACTGCAACGGTGACCTTCCAGGGCAAGAGCACGCATCCGGGATCAGCCAAAGGAATCATGGTCAACGCCATGTATGCTCAGGCTGATTATTTATCGCGCTTTCCACACGACATGCTGCCGGAAACTACCGAAGGTCGAGTCGGTTTCGTTCATCCATATGCCGGCACGATCGACGTGGAAGTATCGACACTGAAAGTGCTGCTGCGTGATTTTGAAGTTAGCGGTCTCGACAAGCAGGAAGCAATCCTGCGCGAGATGGTCAAAGCTACGCAGGCAAAGTTTTCGGAAGTAAAAGTCACCATCGACGTCAAAGAAGACTACAAAAATATGAAAGAGGTGCTGAAGAACTATCCGCAGCTAACGGCTAATGCTCTGGAGGCTGCGAAGCGCGCCGGACTGAAGCCGTCGATTAAGGCGATTCGCGGTGGTACTGACGGTTCGACGCTGACCTTTGAGGGTTTGCCCACTCCGGATCTTTTCACTGGCGGACAGAACTTTCATGGCAAGCTCGAGTTCAATTCTCGGCGTGGCCTGGAGAAGACCACCGAGACGCTCATCCACCTGGTCCAAATCTTCGCCGAGAAAGGCAAGTAAGGAATTAGCCGCGGATAAACGCGGGTGATCAGAATCTGAAATGATATTAGGTTTTGATAATTGGGCAATTACTCAAGATGAATAAGCTCGGAGTCAGGAAGGGTTGCTTGCGGCGCCTCAACTCTCATTAGCACGCTTGCTGAAATGAAAATTGCCCGAATGGTTGGTGGAGTCGGGCGGGGGTAAACCACCCTTCCTGACCCCGAGTTTATTCATCTTGAGTATTTGCCCGAAACTTAATTCCTATCAATCACATTTCCGATCCCTGGTATCCGCGTTTATCTGTGGCCAAATACTCGTAGACTTGCAGAGTCCTCCGCATCCTGTTATCTAACTCGCGATGGAAACGGATTTCTCCCGACTAATCGCGCAGCTCCAGGACTCAAGCAAAGACCGGCGCGTGGCGGCCGCGAAAGCACTCGCGGAATTCGATCAGTTTCACACCGAAACTCTCCCCGCGCTCATTGCCTTACTGGACGATCCCGAAAGTGAAGTAAGGCTCGCTGCGATTAGTTCGTTGATGAGAACCTGGCGAGCGATGAACGGTGTTGGAGGCGAGATCTTCGCGGCCGGCGATCAAATCGACGACGCCTTCGGCCCATTGAATGAAGCGCTGTTGGAAGCTTTGCATGCCGACGACAAGTACGTCCGCATGAGCGCAGCTGAAGGACTCCGCGATCTCTTCAGCACCGATACCCAGGTATTCAACGTGCTCGTAGAAGCTGCGCGTGATGGCGATCAGTCCATGCGAAGCCGCGCCGCTTTAGCGTTATGGCTCGGAGCTTCAGATCGGCGGGCGCCTCTCTTCCAGATCGAATCCGAGACCGGAGTTAACGTCCTCATCGAACTGCTGAGCGACGCGAATGTGGACATCCGCGGATATGCCTTGCGAGCGGTTGCTAGTCTTGGACCAGTCGCTAACGCTGCCGCGCCGAGTCTGCGCGAAATTCTGCAGGATGAAGATGAGGAGATGCGTTTCAAGGCCGCGCTGGCGCTCGCAAGTTTTGGCAGTGGCGCGGAAGCAGCCCTCCCAATTTTATCGGATATGCTGATTAGCGGCGATCGCCTGAAGCGCAAAGCGGCCGCCTTCGCCCTGCGCTCAATGGGAGCGGAAGCCAAACCCGTTACGGCTACACTGATTCGCGGTCTGCGAGATCAGGAGAAACGCGTGCGAGCTCGCTGCGCCAGCACGCTTGGGAAAATTGGCCCGGAAGTTGGTGACGACGCGATTCATGCTTTGCTGGAAGCTGAACGAGATGACGAACCTGATGTGCGCCTGTCAGTTGAAAGAGCGCTCGGAGCGATTGGAAAAGAGAACGTCGCAGCCGCTCAAAAGCGCGCTACAGATTTTGAAGCAAGAAATTTCTTTCCTCTCTTTGGTTTCAAGCCCGAGGAGATTCCAGCCTTGCTTTCCATGCTGAAGGCTCCGAACAGCAACATGCGCGCGATGGCGGCGACTGCGCTTGGCAATCTCGGAGCGACCGAAGCAATTTCAGATTTACTTCTGCTCTTGAAAGACGAAGACTACGACGTTAGGCAGCGAGCGGCGAAGAGCTTGCAATCTTTGGGTGTTAAGGCAACTGTCGATGAATGATGAAGTAAAAGACTATCGAAGTGGTTATGTGGCGTTGATTGGCCGGCCGAATGCCGGAAAGTCAACGCTGCTGAACCGTTTGGTTGGAGAGAAGATCGCGGCCGTATCGAATAAGCCGCAGACGACTCGTTTTGCGATTCGTGGAATTATCACGCGACCCGAAGGCCAGATCGTGCTGGTCGACACACCCGGCGTGCACAAGCCGGGACATATGCTCAACCGGCGCATGATGGGCGCCGTCCACGATGCTTTGCATGGTGTCGATTTGGTTTGCCTGATTCGCGATGCTGCTAGTTCTACGGGCGCCGGAGATCGATTTGTGCTTGACCTTGTGAAGGAGTCAAACAAACCCGCGCTGTTGCTGCTCAATAAGACTGATCAGCTTCCTGATAAAGCGAAGCTATTGCCTCTCATCCAATCTTACAGCGGCGAGCATGACTGGCGTTCCGTCGTACCCATTTCAGCTTTGACGGGCGACATGATTGAAGTCTTGCTGGCGGAGATGCTGAAGTACTTGCCCCAAGGCGAGCCTTTGTTTTCACCAGACGATCTAACCGACCAGTCGATGAAATCTCTCGCGGCCGAGATAGTACGGGAAAAGATATTGCACATCACCGGCCAGGAGATTCCTTACATCACCGCAGTCGTCACAGAAAAGTGGGAAGAAGAGCGGGAAGACTTTACGCGTATCTACTGCGCAATTTTCGTCGAACGACCGTCACAAAGGGCGATCATCCTGGGCCATGGCGCGTCACGTTTGAAAGAAGTTGGAATTCAGGCGCGTCAGGATATCGAGCGCTTACTTGGACATCGCTGCCACCTGGAACTATTCGTGAAAATCGAACAGGACTGGCGCGACCGACCGGAGCTACTTGAAGACATGGGAATCTCGGGAGGCTGAATGTACTGCAGGCTGCCAGCCTGCAGCTCGCTGCATAAAGGATTGTTGTGTGGTAATGAGACCACGACAGGCTGGCAGCCTGTCGTACATCAGCGAAGATCACCTAACAGATTTTGTAGCAGTGCGGTGACCACAATCCCGGCGGTTTCGGCGCGAAGTATTCGGCCGCCGAGCGTGACGATCTTCCAGCCACCGTCGCGCGCCAGCACCAGCTCTTCATCAGTCCAACCACCTTCGGATCCGACTAACACGATTACTGCCATTACTGCCAGTACTGATTGCGACTCCTCAACTGCCTCGTTGAGCGTCTGGCCATCACGCTCGGAAAACATAATGCGCAGTCCGTCAAAGTCTTCCTTCACGAATGCTGCGAACGAACTTGGCTCAGTCACTTCCGGCACCGTCGCCCTACCGGATTGCTTCGCAGCTTCCTGAGCGATTCGCTGCCAGCGAGTCACCCGCTTCTCTGCATTCTTCTCTTCTCGCAAACGAACGTCCGCCCGCTGAGTCATCAACGGAACGATCCGAACTACGCCGAGTTCGGTCGCTTTCTGAACCACGAGATCAAACTTCTCGCCTTTCAACAGTGCTATTCCCAGCGTCAAATCGAGCTGCGACTCAGGCTTGGCGGGTTCGACTTCTGCGAGGATAGTTAACTCGGCATAGTCTCGCCTCAGGTGGTTGATCTTGCAGTCGAATTCTCGACCTTCTCCATCGAACAGATTCACCTGATCACCGCTTTGCAATCGCAAGACATCCCGAAGATGACGAGCCTCGTCCGCCTCGAGTTGGACCAGGGAGCGGTTAGGCGAGAAAGCGTTTGGTGGTGCGTAAAATCTGCGGCGAGTCATTTCACAAAGTCACAACACGAGCGCGACCCATTCACCGTCGCGAAGCACCACCAGGTTTCCTGCTGCTCCCTGGGCGGGCAACCGCGCGATGATGTCGTCCGCTTGCGTCTCGAGAATTCCCGATAGAACGAGTCGCCCGCAGGTGGCCGACAGCAAGTCGGGCAACATCGAACTGATAACATCAGCGGTCAGATTAGCGCAGACGAAATCTGCGGATGGCGCCACATCAAGAATCGATCCCACGCGAAAATCAATTTGCCCGGCGATACCGTTCTGCCGCGCATTCTCGCGCGCTATTTCAATAGCGTCAGCATCAGTATCACATGCTGTAACCCTGGCTTCCGGAAAAAGTTTGGCGGCTGCGATAGCCAGTATTCCAGTTCCCGTCCCCACATCAAGAAAGCTGCCGCCTTTGAAGAATCTTAAGATCGCTTTCAAACATAGCCTGGTGGTTTCATGCGTTCCGGTTCCAAACGCCATCCCGGGCTCGATGCGAACGACGACGTGATCATCCTCAGTCTTAATCTCTGACCACGGAGGAGCGATTATCAAACGTCCCAGTTCGACTGGCTGCCATCCTTTTTTCCATTCACCGAGCCAATCTCGATTGGCTACCTCGCGAAATTGCATGTCGCGTACTGAGGAGGACGGAAGTTCATAAATGCGCAGAGCGTCGGCAAGCTGCTCGCGCACCTGTTCGCGATTTGGGAGACGATCAAAGTATGCGGTAACCAGGTCCTCATTCGTCTCAGTGCCAAGCGCACCGGCTTCCATCAGCGCGTATTCGACGGCTTCATGTGCTTGAGCTTCTATGGTCAAGTCGAGTGCATACCAGGTTTGATTAGAATCCGCCTTCATTAATTCCTGAGGATAACCGAAGATCGGAATGGTGGCATATGTGTTGAGAATGCACAGTTGAGGGCCAACGAATCCAGCGGGCGCAAGCAACCCTTCCCAACCTGGAGACTTTCAATCAAAGTGGTACCCGTGCTCATTGAATGCCTCTGGCGTTGAAGTAAACCACTCGCTCCGATCAGCTCAAGGTTAGGAAGGGTCGCTTGCGCCCGCTCAACTCTCAATGCCACTGCCTTTTTTTAAAGACCTAATCCTTTCCTCAGCCAGCTTCTGATCCCTTTCAATCTCGAAACCCCAGTCAGGATCGAGGGGAGCCTTCAGCAGGGCTTCCAACTGAGCGCGCGCTTTATTTGGTTCTTTCATTTCCAGCAGCAGTTCCGCGAAATAGATTCTAGTGACGGTGTTGCTGGGCGCGATCAGAATCGCTTGGCGATATTTATCTGCAGCTTTCTCCCGACCGCCGCCGAGCAATCGCGGTAATTTGTGTTGCAGCCTCGCCAGCACTCGCAGTGGCCCCGCTCCATGATAAGCAGCGTCGATCGCGATGGCCCTCTGTAACGCGCGCTTCGCCTGCAATACGTGAATGAGCGCTTTGAATACTGACTCGCGCTGTGCCAGTAAGGCGAGATTCACTCCCAACCAAAAGTGACCCTCGACTCTTTCGGGTCGTTCTCTCGCCGCCAGTCGCCCGGCGTTAATGCCGTCATGATGAAACCGCAGCGCTGATATTTCGATTTCCTGGCCCAGAAAGAAGTTCGCGCGTGACAGGCGCCAGTCACTTTCGAACGCTTTGTTCTGGCAGGTTTCAAGCAATTCAATGCTCTTTTTGACATTCGATACATCGTTGCGACCGGCATAAAGCTGGTCAGCCTGCTCGACTACGGTTCGCAATGAATTTCTTTGGTTCACACTGTTTTGCCTGGGAGCGCAGGCATCCTGCCTGCCTTAGGTGCTTCGGCACATACTGATTGCCAAAGAGGTCTCTTTACTGCGCAAGGCAGGCAGGATGCCTGCGCTCCCAGGCGTTACCTTTGACGCTCACGACTTTGAAGGCGCAGAATATGCTCACCTCTGTCGTCCGAACAAGCTAAAATTCGGAGGGAACAAAGGTTGCTGATACCACGTTATTCGCCTTAAGACATCGTCCCGGGGAGGGGCCTGCCGAAGATGGCTTACAATAAAGAACAAGCGGTCGAACGGGCCCGGCGGGATCTCGCCTCCCGTCTTTCAGTGAATGAAGATGAGATTAAGCAGGTCTCCGTCGAAGAAACGGAGTTTCCGGATATGGCTTTGGGTGCCGGCGTCGGTGGCGAGATGAGCGGGCAGATGATGACATCCGGATGGCGAATTCGTCTTACGGCCGACGGTAAGAGCTTCGAATATCGCGCCAATCCGACTCAGCTTAGGCTGTTCAACTACAAGGGCACGAATTACAAAATTTGATCTTGGTCCTTTGTACTTTGCTCTTTGTGGTTGAAATTGATGGTTCGTCGAATGCTCTCAGCTACAAAGAACCAGGAACAAAGTACTAAGAACTGCTTTTGAGGTTAAATATGAACCGCAATAATTTTCTTCCACATGCAGCATTGGCTGTCGTTCTCATCCTCGTCGCGGCTTTTGCGGGCCAGGTTCGAAACTGGCGGAAGCATTGGCGGCACAAGGGCAGAACCATTGTTGCTGGAGTGCCGATGACCCCTTCGACACTTCCCGACATCAAGACGGTCTCGGGCACCAAACACTCCGAAATATTTGTGCGCTTTCGAGCCGGCGTTTCCGAGAGCCAGATTCAGAGTCTTACCGCCAGGCTTAATGACGAAGTCGAAGACGAGACGGAATCCGTTTCGGGCCTGAGCTTGATCGAAGACGAAGACGGCAAAGCCACGGCAGCGGTCCTTGCAGAGTATCGCGCGCTCCCCGAGGTTGAATACGCGGAGCCGATTTTTGAGATTCATCTGGAAGAAGCGACCGGGAGTTTCAAGCCGGTGCTGCCGAACGATCCTCGTTTCACTGAGCAATGGGCCTTAGCTAATGACGGACAAAACGGTGGCACGAGTGGCGCCGACATCAAAGCCACCGGAGCTTGGGCAGAAACGACCGGCAGCAGGAAAGTGGTTGTCGCCGTGCTCGATAGCGGTGTTGATTACACGCATCCGGATCTCGTGAACAACATCTGGAAGCGACCAGAGAACATCAAAGAGTATCAGGATCGAAACCTGGGCGAGGTCGACGACGAGACTGGCTATGACGCGCTCGAAAACGATGGCGATCCAATGGACGAGAACGGTCACGGAACTCACTGCGCCGGAATCATTGGAGCTGAAGGCGGCAACAATGAAGGGATCACCGGCGTGAACTGGACGGTTCAAATTATGCCGTTGCGATTCATGGATGCGAACGGATCGGGAACCACCAAGGACGCTATCGAAGCTATCAACTATGTCATTGATCGAAGAAAGGCCGGCGTGAATGTGCGCGTCATCAGCGCGAGCTGGGGCTCGACTCAGAAGTCACGAGCGCTGGAAGACGTGATCAGGAAAGCTTACGATGCCGGCATCCTCTTCGTAGCAGCTAGCGGCAATTCCAGTGTGGACGCGGATCGGCAGCCTCATTATCCCTCGAGCTACAACATCGGAAATGTAATCGCCGTAGCGGCTCTCGATCGAAATGACAAGCTGACTTCATTCTCGAATTACGGACTCAAGAGCGTGCACATCGGCGCGCCCGGTAAAGACATTCTCAGCACCTATCTTCGCCACGAGTTCAAAGAATCTTCCGGAACTTCGATGGCAACACCGGTAGTCGCGGGCGTCGCGGCTTTGGTTCTGGCAAATGATCCAAACATGTCGGTCGATGAGCTGCGAAAGCATCTCCTCGAGTCTGTGGATAAGCTGCCCGACCTGAAGACCAAGCTCGTCACCGGCGGACGCATCAACGCCGCCAAAGCCGTCGGCGGCCAATGGAAGATGTAAAGCCAGCGGCAGGAGGCGGGCGGCGGGAACTAGCCACGGATGAACACAGATGACACGGATCTGAACTCGTTAGATTTCAGATCCGTGTCATCCGCGTTTATCCGTGGCTAATTAAGTATCCCTGCTTCCCGCCTCCTGCCTCCTGCCTCCTGCCTCCTGCCTCCTGCCTCCCGCCTCCCGCCTCCCGCCTTTACCCTCTCACTTGCGCGAATCCGCCTCGATGCCCGATAATCGGTGCGATGATTGTGAACGTCCAAAAACCGGCTCTGATCTTTCAAGGAGAGTGTAAGTGAAAGCGGAATTGCAGCATTTAATCGCTTTGCAGAACCTAGACGCCAGCATAAGAAGACTACAAGTTCAAATCGAATCCATCCCACTGAGGCGCGCCGAGATCGAGAAAGAATTCGATCAGCGCGCCTCTGAAATTAAAGCGGTCGAAGCTCGCCGAGACGATGCCCGTCATGAACGCGTGCGACTCGAAAAAGAAGTCGCCGAGCAGCGCGCCAAAGCTGAACGCGCCGACCGGAATCTAATGTCATCAAAAAAACCGGACGAGTACACGGCAGCTATTCGAGAGGCCGACGCTGCTCGCAAGCAGATGTCCGCCTACGAGACTCAGATTTTGGAACAGATGGAAATCGCGGAACAGGCTGAGGCAACATTGAAAGAGCGCACCGATGAGATTGCCTCGCTGAATTCGGATCGGGAGGCTCGCCTGGCAGAGTTTGATGCTGAGACTGAAACTCAGACGAAGAAACTCGAAGCTGAGCGCAGTGAACGTCAGCGAGTATTTGCCGACTTACCGAAAACTGTTAGCGCCCTGTACAACCGCATCAGCGCTCGTATTCGCGACGGTGTGGCGATGGCCGAAGCCCGCAACGGAGCTTGCTCAGCTTGCTTCATGGCCTTGCGGCCGCAGATCATGGCCCAGGTCCGGCGTGCCGACGATGTGATTACATGCGATAACTGCAACCGAATTCTTTTCTTTGTGCCCAAGGATGCAGTGGCGCCGGCGCAAGAAACTGCGCGGGAGAAAGTTGCTACAACTTAAAGTCCGTCGTCGGCTCCTTTGCTGAGCCCTTGGATCTCCAACAAACAAGTCTTCAGAAATGCAGGATTCGGTGTGAGGGGCGGACCTATGTGTCCGCCCCTATTCTGTGAAATCTAAGCGGGCGACACCCAGGTCGACTCCTACAATACCACCATGCGAGCAACACGAACATGCGAGTTCTGGTAACAGGTGGCGCTGGTTACATTGGTAGCGTCGTAGCAGAGGAATTACTGCGCGTCGGCCATCAGGTTGTCGTGCTCGATAATTTGTCGCGCGGCCACCGCGAAGCAATAGCGCCGGACGCACAATTTGTTAAAGCCGACCTGTCTGATTCTGAAGCGCTGAAGAGCACGCTCAGTCACCATCAAATCGATGCCGTCGTACACATGGCAGCTGACTCCCTGGTGGGAGAGTCGGTAGCGCATCCGGCCCGGTATTATCAAAACAATTTTGTGGCGGGTTTGAGTTTGCTCGAGGCGATGCGGTCCACAAATGTTCGTGCCATCGTGTTTTCATCAACGGCCGCCACTTACGGTGAGCCAAGCAAGCAGCCCATCGAGGAAACTGAAGCCAACCTTCCCACCAACCCTTACGGCGCTTCGAAACTCGCTTTCGAAGAAGCGATGCGTTGGTACGATAAAGCCTATGAACTGCGCTACGCATCGCTAAGATACTTCAACGCCGCCGGAGCTTCCGCGCGCTGCGGAGAGTCTCACGATCCGGAAACTCATCTAATTCCGATTGCGTTGCAAGCGGCGGCTGGTACACGCGAATTCGTCGAGATCTACGGAGCCGACTATGCGACGGCAGACGGCACCTGTGTTCGGGATTATATCCACGTCATTGATTTAGCCCAGGCTCATATCCTCGCGTTAGCGACACTCGATCGAGGCAGCAGAATTTATAACCTCGGATGTGGCGGCGCCGGTTACAGCGTGCTCGACGTTATCGAGACAGCTCGCAGAGTTACAGGCAAAGTGATTCCCGCGAAGATGGGGCCGCGAAGACCAGGCGATCCTCCAGTTCTGGTAGCGAGCTCGGACAAAATCAAGCAGGAATTAGGCTGGAATCCATCACTGCAGGATTTGAGTCTGATTATCGAGTCAGCCTGGAAGTGGATGCTTGAACATCCGAATGGCTACTCATCTTAAAGTCTTTGGTCCTCGCTCTTCGGTCTGTGATTTTGACGATGCGCGAGGTTGAACCTGATAATCCCTTTGATGGCGCCGCAACAAACAAAGACCAAAGGCCAAAGACCAAAGACCACTAGACAAAAAACCGGTCCGACTATCTCAGTCGAAGAATTCCTCTCACTCAAGAAACCGAAAGGCGATCTACTACTCGAGGTCGACAGGACGGTGGTGTCGCTGACTTCACTCGAACGCGTTTACTGGCCTGCAGAAAAACTCACAAAGTTCGACCTGCTGTGCTACTACCTGCTTATCAGTGAGCAGATCATTCCGATTCTGCAAGAGCGGCCGGCGATTCTGCAGCGATGGCCGCGCGGCGTGAATGCACCCATGTTTTTCCAGCAGGATCTGGAAAGTGCGCCGGCATTTATCAAGACGGTTAGGTTAACTAATCAGGAAGGTCGTGAGCTCGATTACGCCGTCTACACTAACACTGCTTCAATGCTGCACTTCGTTAATCTGGGAACTATCGAACAACACCCCTGGCACTCCACCACGAAACGACTTTCGAAGCCTGATTGGATTGCTATCGACCTGGATCCGAAGAAAGCCCCGTGGCAGCACGTGCTTGAGACAGCGTTGATAGTAAAAGGCGTGTGCGACGATTTGAATCTCACTTGCTTCCCTAAAACGTCCGGCTCGTCCGGAATGCACGTGTACATTCCCTTGAAACCGTCGAATGACTACAGCAAGGTTGCACAGTTTGCTTACCTGCTTGCCGCTGAAGTTTCCAGCCGGGTGCCAAAGATCGCGACTATCGAGCGCACCATCGCCAAACGAAAACCTGATCAGGTTTATGTTGATTCGATGCAAAACGCTCGCGGCAAGAGTCTGGCGGCGCTTCTCACAGCGCGAGCTAAGCCTGGCGCCACCGTGTCAATGCCGCTGACGTGGAAGCAAGTTGAGAGTGGCGCGAAGATCTCAGATTTCACGATTATGAACGTCCCACAACTGCTGGCCAAAAAAAAGAACCCCTGGGCGGGGTTCTTCGAAGCTCGACAAGCCCTGAAGCTTTAATCGTAGCGTAGACTTCAGTCTGCGTGAGATGTGCCAGGAAGGTAGTCGAGTGTAAGGTCGCCTTGCTGTGGAGCGATAGTCCCAGCCACTCAGCATAGACTTAAGAACATGATAAACAGACTGAAGTCCGTTCTACTTAACTTCGGAGCTTTAATCGTAGCGTAGACTTCAGTCTGCGTTAATGCGCCAGGAAGGTAGTCGAGTGTAAGGTCGCCTTGCTGTGGAGCGATAGTCCCAGCCACTCAGCATTTACTTAGGAACATGAAAACAGACTGAAGTCCGTTCTACTTAACTCGGAGTTCTTCGAAGCTCTGATCGTAGCGTAGACTTCAGTCTGCGTTAAATGCGCCAGGAAGCTAGTCGAGTGTAAGGTTGCCTTGCTGTGGAGCGATAGTCCCAGCCACTCAGCATTTACTTAGGAACATGAAAACAGACTGAAGTCCGTTCTACTTAACTTCGGAGTTCTTCGAAGCTCGACAAACGCTGAAGCTTTAATCGTAGCGTAGACTTCAGTCTGCGTTAAATGTGCCAGGAAGCTAGTCGAGTGTAAGGTCGCCTTGCTGTGGAGCGATAGTCCCAGCCACTCAGCAGCTACTCAGGAACATTAGAACAGACTGAAGTCCGTTCTACTTAACTTCGAAGCTTTAATCGTAGCGTAGACTTCAGTCTGCGTTAAATGCGCCAGGAGGCTAGTCGAGTGTAAGGTCGCCTTGCTGTGGAGCGATAGTCGCAGCCACTCAGCATTTACTCAGGAACATTAAAACAGACTGAAGTCCGTTCTACTTAACTTCGAAGCTTTAATCGTAGCGTAGACTTCAGTCTGCGTTAAATGCGCCAGGAAGCTAGTCGAGTGTAAGGTCGCCTTGCTGTGGAGCGATAGTCCCAGCCACTCAGCAGCTACTCAGGAACATCAAAACAGACTGAAGTCCGTTCTACTTAATAGCTATTTAATCTTCACACCGGCTGAGAAGCGCAGATTGTCTTCACGCTTGTGACTGAAGAAAACCGGGATGTAGTCGATCTCTCCAGCACGGATATCGATATGTCTTCCAGCCCTGATGTCCAGACCTGCGCCTACTGCCATCGCAAAAGCGGTTTCGTCACGGCTGGAACAATTAATATTATTGTCCGGGAACTTCGCCCGGTAATGAGCCGCGCCGAAGAGAACGTGGCCAAAAGGAATAAAAGGCGAGTCGTTACGCCAATTGAATCGTGGTCCAACAAGAAAGGTGTAGCGTTGTAGTTTTGTGCGGAATGATTGACCGCTGATTCTGTCGACTATATTTGTGTCGGCAAAAGTGGCCGCGAAATTAGCGACGATTCCAACATTCTCATGAACGTTGGCTACGACTTCACCGACTACGCCGTTATGAGGCACGCGCTCCGAACGAAAGTCTACGGCAACGGTGTTGCCATTAGGTAAGATTCTGCGGGCAGTAGTATCGAGCCTGTCCGCGCCATTGTTCGCGCGCTCGTGAGCATAGCCCACGTAAAATTCCCAGTCTGAGTAGTCTTGCGCGAAGGCGGCGGGAGCAGCAACTAGAGTTATAGCCAGCAGCAGTAGAAGTCTACGCATTACGGATCCTCCTGGATGTTTTTCCCATCGACACTCTGAGTGCAGATAGTGAAAACAAGGAATCCGCACGCTTTCCCAGTTTTCCTGCAATTGCTCGTTTATTTCAAAGGGGACGATTTTGTAACATGAAAGCTTCTGTCAGGGCAACTCTAAAGTCGGTACCAATTCTGCTGTTTGCGGCACTGGCGAGCTTGGGCACATTTGCTCAAACGCCGGTCGCCCCGCAAATAGGAAAAGAAACGCAGGCGTTGGTTGACAGCGGCCAGGCTGCAATCGAGCGAGGTCAATACGACGACGCCTTAAGGGCTTTCAACAAAGCTTACATTCTTGCGAATCGCATCCCGCAAACTGCTGCGCTCATTCAAGTCAAAATCGGAAACGTTTATATGATGCAGCGAAAATTTGACGCTGCCTCAGCCTCATTCCAAAGAGCGGCAGCTTTGGATCCAAATTACGCGCTCGCGCAGAACAATCTCGGCGAAGTCTATGGAGAGGCTCGCCAATACAATCGCGCGCTTGAGGCCTTCAACAAAGCCATTGCGCTCGACCCGCAATTATCCCGCGCTCGCTATAACATCGGCATTACGTACACTCGGATGGGCAACTTGAAGTATGCCGAGTTCGTGTTTCGCGTATTAGTGCGTGAGCGCCCGAATTACGATTTGGGTTTTGATGGGCTTGCCGTAACCATCGCGCGAGCGGGACGTCCGCGCGAAGCAATTTCGTTTCATCAAAAGGCGATCACGCTCAATCCGCGGGAGCCGTCTTATTATTACAATCTGGGATTGAGCTATTTGATGGCCGGTGATACTGCCAAGGCTGGTGAGCAGCAGCAACGACTGTTAAAGATTGCCCCCGAGCTCGCCGATCGACTCGCCAGCGCCATCGTAAAACGCAGCATGAGATAGCTTCTGAGATCTCAAGTTTGCGATCTGAGATCGCTCAGCTGATCCGAGATCTCAGATCCGAGATCGCAAATCCAGGACCTAAGACCAAAGCCCTTCCTCAGTGACTTTCCCATTGGCGCTTTTTACTCTAATCTTCTTCAAACAGTCATGGACAAATTTCGAATCACGGGCGGACGGCCATTAAAGGGTCGCGTCTCCATCAGTGGCGCTAAGAACTCTGCTCTTCCCTGCATGGCCGCGGCGATTCTCACTTCTGAGCCGGTCACACTGCACAACATTCCGTACGTTCGTGACATCATTACTCAGCGGCGCCTGCTCGAAGACATCGGCGCGACCGTCTTAACTCCCGAGCTGCGCACACATCGAATAAGCGCTTCACATGTCGAGATATTTGAGGCGCCGTACGAACTTGTGAAGACCATGCGGGCGTCGGTACTGGCGCTGGGACCGTTGCTGGCTCGATTTGGAAAAGCCAAAGTGTCGCTCCCCGGCGGCTGTGCTATCGGCACTCGACCAATCGATCTCCATTTGCGCGGCTTCGAGCAACTCGGCGCCGAGGTGAAGTTGGAATCCGGCGACGTCGTCGCGCGCACGCCGCAAGACGGACGTCTTCGTGGCGCCGAAATCACTTTCGCCAAAGCGACCGTCACCGGCACAGAGAATCTGATGATGGCCGCCACTTTGGCGCGAGGCAAAACCATTCTCAACAACGCCGCATGCGAGCCTGAAATCGATGACCTGGCTGAATTGCTGAACAAGATGGGAGCGCGCGTTCGCGGGGCGGGAACTTCAACGATCGAGATTGATGGCGTTGAGGCGCTCGGCGGCGCCGAGCATACGATCATTCCCGATCGGATTGAGACTGGCACCTTCATTATTGCCGGCGCCATCACACGCGGCGATATTGAGATCCGCGATTGCCGTCCTGAGCATTCGACTGCATTGCTGGCCAAACTGCGAGAGGTGGGGCTCGGGATCGAAGAGTTGAATCAAAGCACGCTGCGCGTCCACGGATCGCCGAAACTCAAAGCCTGCGACGTTACCACCGAACCACATCCAGGCTTTCCCACCGACATGCAGGCGCAGTACATGACGCTGATGACTCAAGTCGATGGACGAGCCACGATCGCTGAAACTGTTTTCGAAAACCGGTTCATGCACGTGTCCGAGTTACAACGAATGGGTGCGCGTATTCAGATTCAAGGACACCATGCGATCGTAGATGGTCCGGTTCATTTGACCGGAGCTCGCGTGCTGGCGTCCGATTTGCGCGCTTCTGCTTCGCTGGTGATCGCGGGCCTGGTTGCAGAAGGTGAGACAAGCATTCAACGCGTCTATCACATTGATCGAGGTTACGAACGCATTGAAGCGAAGCTTCGGGCTCTCGGCGCCGATATCGAGCGAATTCGTGAGTCAGTAACCGGCACTCTGACTGAAGATCTTGACGGCGAAGCCGCCACTGCATAAGGACACCCGTGTCTCTCATTCACACCGCGGCTTCAGCCCGGTGAAAAAATGCTCCAATAAGAATCCGAACCGTTTCTAACGGTTTACCTGGACTCTCACCGGAAAACATAGAAACCGTTGAAACGGTTCAAGAGGTTTGGGAGCTGCTGTGATCACCGGGCTGAAGCCACGGTGTGAATGAGATTTGCCTAACCAAGCACGTTAGTTCAATGCTGTGTCGCTTCCGTGCTAATATCCAGTGCAAATGGCACTTCAGGAATTGATAACACCACCGATGTCAGCTCAGCTCGAACCGAGGCGTTTCAACGTCACTGAGTACTATCAGATGGCCGAGGCCGGCGTGCTCAAGCCGGAGGACCGTGTCGAGCTGATCGAAGGTGAGGTCATCAAGATGAGCCCGATCGGAAGCAAACACGCCGCCTGTGTCAAACGTCTGGACGATCTATTGCACAGGAAATTCGGATCCAAGTGCATATCCATCCAAAGTCCGGTGCGGCTGGACGATTATTCCGAGCCAGAGCCTGACGTCGCATTAGTCAAGAGTCGGGATGACTACTATGAACTGCAGCACCCCACGGCTGCGGATACGCTGCTGATAATCGAGGTTGCTGACTCGACAGTACTGACAGATCGAAGCATCAAGGTGCCGCTATACGCTCGGGCTAATGTTCCCGAAGTTTGGTTGGTTAACCTGCCGGCGCAGTCGATCGAAGTTTTCAACGATCCGCTCGCAGGAGCTTATCGGAATACTCGTGAGTTCAAACGTGGGGAAATCTTTACCTCGCCAACTGTCATTGATTTAACGCTTCAGGTTAATGAAATCTTAGGATAACTTCGAATAGCGCCAATGCCCGAGAACAACGACTGCCTCTTCTGTAAAATCATCGCCGGCGACATTCCCGGCGACTTTGTCCATCAGGACGAGTTGTGCGTTGCCATTCGCGATATCAATCCGCAGGCGCCCACGCACGTGCTCGTCATTCCACGCGAACACATGGATTCGCTCGACGATGCCTCTGCTCGCGACGAAGCCTTGTTGGGCCATCTGTTACGCGTTGGCGCGCGCATTGCCAACAGCAACGGCAACGGTGAAAGCAGTTATCGCACCGTCATTAACACCGGCGCCGGCGCCGGCCAATCAGTCTTTCATCTGCACGTCCACGTTCTCGCCGGCCGTGAGCTGACCTGGCCTCCCGGCTAACAGATCCGTTTCACTTCTCTAAGTCGACACTGTTGGGATCAGTCAACCCGGATCAGCTCGAGGTTGGGAAGGGCAGATTACTCCCGCTCGGTAACCTGGGCTTTCAACGCTAGAAATTAAGAGACTTCCTCATTGAGTGCTAATCAATGTTGGCGGGCGCAAGCAACCCTTCCCGACCTTGAGCCGATCAGGCTTGGAAGCTTTCAATCGAGGTGTGACTTATTGCAGGCCACGCGACAGCGAGGCGCCAAAAGCTCACCTAATCTTAACTGTGAAGCCGACGCTGGCGGCGTTGTTGGGCGAGGTCTGGCTGAGGTTGTTAGTAAAGGTCCAGCGAACGTTGGTTACGTTTCGATCGTAGCCGGCCGAAGCACCACCACCTCCGGTCACTGGCGTGTACACGTACGTGGTGCCGCCATTGTTCGAGTAGGCGATCGCAACTGTTAACCCGGTGGTCCCGAGTGAGCTCGTCACCGAGCCAACTTTGAAATCAGTAAAAGATGGGATTGGATCTCGAATGACCAGGCTGCGGGCTACGGCCGCGCCACTATTCGTGAATCCGATCGCGTAGACGAGATCCGTACCTGGCAATTGATTGCCGCTCGGACTAACTGATTTCACCAAGGCGACACTTGGAATGCCGGTGACGGTTACGTCTTCAGCAGTGCTCGAGCCGGAGTTATAACTCGCAGTCGTGGTGCCTCCCACCGCAGTTCGCTTCGGATCTAAATAAGTCGCGGTAGCAGGATTCTGGAACGTACCTGAAGCAGTCGCCGGAATGCTGACTGTAAAAGCAATCGCGACGCTGCCGCCGGAGGGAATCGTGAAAACACTGAACGACGGTGATGTAGCTCCTACTGAAGGATTTACCGTGCTCGGCCGCGTAGCTCCTCCCGAAAGCGTAACGCTCACTGTAGAGGCGTAAGCAAATCCTCCCGGCAAAACGTCAGAGATCGCAACGCTCTCAGCATCGCTTGTGTTCGCTGCGTTCGCAGTAGTGATTGTGTAAGTAGCACTGGCGCCGCTGTTCACGGTCGGTGTGCTCGTGCTCTTTGTGACCGTCAACACCGGCACGCACACTGCTCCGAGACTTGCGCCAGGCACATTGCTCGCCGTGATGGTAAGGGTGTTGCCGGATGCGCCAGCGGTTGCGCCGTACGCGTCACTCGAAGTCGTCGTAATTCCATTCGCGCCTCCGGTGATCGATGCAGTGGTACTTGATGTGTAAGCAATGAAGCCGCCGCTGCCACCGCCGCCCGGTCCATGTCTTTCGCCGGGAGTTCCGTTCGGCGCTTGAGTCGGCCACGCATCCGCGCCGCGACCTCCGTTCGCTCGCAAGGTAAAGGCTGTGATAGCACCGCTGTTCGCAACCACCATGATGCTGCCTCCAGCTCCACCACCGCCGCCGCCATCATTTTGAGCGCCGACGCCGTTCGAGCCATTAGCTGAAATAGTGCCTGAGCCGCTGACTGTGCCGGCGCGGATAATAACCATTCCACCGCCGCGGCCGCCGCTGCTTTCAGATCCGGTCGAATTGTTTCGTGAGCCTGCGCCACCGCCGCCGCCCAATACCATTCGATTGACAGCGACCGCGACTGCCGCGCCGCCATAACCACCGGCGACAACGTTGCTGTTCCAGGAATTACCGCCGACACCACCGGCGCCACCGTTCGAACCGCCGCCACCGCCAGTGTTCTCGTCGTTATTGGCGGGATCTCCGTCAGTACCGCCACCGCCGGCATTGCCGGGAGCGCCACGCGCCATACTTCCATTTGGATAACCATCTACGCCAGTATCAACAACACTTGAGCCGTCATAAACCCAACGCGGCGTTCCGGCAATACCCTCGGCTTTTGATCCATTCGTTGTGTTCGAAGCTAGCGTGCGGTAATCCGTGTTAGCGCCGCTGCCGCCGGACCACTGCTGAGTACCGCCGCCTCGAAATCCGAGCCCATCGACGCTCACTGTGCCTGCGGCGGCCAGGTTGCCGGCTACGTCGAGCACGAGAACTCCACCAGAAGTTCCATCCCAGATCGCCGCAGTCAAACCCGAGCTCAAGGTCGCGCTCGAATACTGAGGAACGCGTATGACCTGAAAAGTAGCCTGGCCTTTGCTGCTGGTAGCAGCCGCGCGGTTGTAGCTATACGTTAAGGCAGACTCGAGGTTGATAGTTCCACCCGCGGTGCTGATGGAGTTCGTTGCGATGGCGAACTCAAATCTTCCAGCACTGTTGAGGTTGGTCACACCGCTCGCAGGCGCGCCGCTGTTTCCATCACCGTAAGAACTGCTGTTGTTCGAGTTGATCGATGCGTCCTGCGTCTGAATCACGAGCAACATATCGCCAGCGGCAATTGGTGTGGCGGCGCCGAAAATATTCGCGGCGCCAACCGAGATCGACGACGTGCCCGAATTCGCCGTGCCCGTTCCCGGATAGTAAGTATTAATGACACCGGTAAGAGTTCCGCCTGGTCCATCCCGACCCGGTGAACCACAAACCTGAGCGACGGAGGTCGATTGCGCCAGAATAATTATCGCCAACGTTGCGAATGTACCCCAGATCACACCTCTCAAAGTGCGAACGAATCGCCGGGAGTTTGGCGCAGTGTTTCTCAACGCTGTTCCTCCTCCCGATGCGGTGGCTCGTCCTGATCGGCGCTTGATGCCAATCCTTTTTTGGAAGTGCCAAACAAATCAAACAAGCCTGAAAGCTTGGATGAGATGGTGAAGTAAAGCCCCTGCTTGCTCGGCATCACTCGATCGAGACCAGGCTCACCAGCGCGAGTAAAGTTATAGCCAACTCCCGCCCGCAGATCCGGAATCGCCCAAAATCCTAACTCGGTCCCATAAACCGATCGTTGTGTTTGCGAAGAGCGCTGCAACAGTAAACGTGTTTCAGCGGCCCAATCGAGTCGCGACGTGATGCGATACTGAGCGCGAGCCTGGGTGAGATACGTAAGCGTCGAGACGTAAGGCAGTGACGGCTGACCATTGGCGGAGAAACGTAACGCAAACCGCCCGTAGAGTTCCAATCGCTTCGTAGCCTGGTAGTAACCATCGGTGGCGGCGGTATCGAGACGATCGCGCGTAGCAGGCTGACCGGAAATGCCCGTTTGCTCGAGCGACCGATGATTGAAGCTGAATAGCAAACCGGCGCGATCGGAATTTGGTGGACGAATCGCCAATGCTGCGAGACCGTCAATCGCAGAACCGCCTCGTCCACCGAAGGAGCTCTGAGACCATCGCATTCGTGAAAGAACCGTAATTCCATCATCGAGCCGGCCGGCAGCGCCAATCGCAACTAATTGACCATTGCCACCTCGATCGCGAAACTCATATCGCGCGGAGGCCTTGAAGTTGCTGTTCGGAGTCCAGCCAAGACCGAGGGTGGCGCTATTAAAACTCTTCCCTTCGCCGCCCATGTGGAAGCCACGCTCGAAGCCAAACTCGAGAGCGAAATCTTTTTTGACCGGCAGACGGTTCTGCAAACCAAACACTGCAAAGCTATCCGCTCCGCTGGCTCCGTTCTCGAGTTGATAGCGCCCCACTACCGATGTGTATTTTCCGAATCGTGATTCAACACCAAGTGCTGTCTCGCGGCGTGAGTTCGTACCTGAAAAGCCGGTTTGTGTCAGATCTCCAATCGGAATGATGGCGCCCGATGCAAGACGCTCGGTAAGAAAGATTTTTGTCCACGATGAAAGCTTGTAATTCGCCGCGAACGTAGTCTGATTGGGATAAGTGGGATCCGCTTCACCCAGATTCTGTTCGCGCTTGATGGACACGTCCAGCTTGTCCGTAACTTGCAGCTGGGCCCCCATCGTTACAAGATTCGAGTCCACCCTGTTGTCGTTTAGATCGTCGGAGAAACTGCGATGGTCAAAACCAAGGTGTAACCGCAGCCGCTCCCTGACGATTTGATCGCCAGCGATGGAGAAGGTGAGGCGATGGTTGTCGACATTCGTCGTGCGATTGTCTTCTTTGGTTAACCCAAAGCGCAGCGCCGACCCACGTCGAGGTTTGAAATCGAAGGTTACTTCACCCCGGCGCGATCCCGGCGTAACCGTCGAGCCATAAGGATTCAGAAAACCAGCCGAGGCGCTCGTGTAACGAGCTCGCAGGATCGATTCCCCGAAAAGTAATGGTTGTTGCAAGTCGAGGCTAAACGCATTGCCTACGTGAGTTGAGTCCCCGCCATCTGATGCTGACTCATTGAAGCCGTTGCTAATCTCGCCCTGACTGGTAGCGTAGGCGAACTTCAGAATGCCGCGGTGCGGAAGATTCTTTTCAGCGTCGAAACCGCCCACGAAGAAGTTCCCAGCCGACTCCTGCTGTTGCATCACAGATGAGAATCCAAGCTTGAGACCCCAGCCGGCAAAAGTTCTTCGACCGCGAGCCGTGTAGACGCTCGAGTTCATGCCCGCGGCGCGATGCTCATAAGTGACGACGATCTGTTTGAGATTAAGACCTGAATCAAAAGTCGAGATGTTCCTGATGAGGAAAAGCTCTCCGTCGATCGTATTCAAGTTATAGTCAACCGACCTGGTCAGCACTTCGCGGTTGATTATCACTTCCGGATTGCGACGATCTCGAACTTCGATGGCGACGGTTTCGGAGCCCTGCAGAATCTCGCCGTGATGAAGTCGAATAATGCTCAAGCCACCCCCGGGAAATACATCGCGAGCGAAAGAGGTGTCAGGCCGGGCGCCGGTGACGCTGACGAAATCACCCTCGTTGTTTTCAAGTCGCAGCTTGACGCCGGTCAACTTGCGCGAGTAACCGGAAATTGAAAGCTCTTCCATGTCTGCATCGAGGTCACCAAACATCGCGAACGAGCGGTTGTGATCGATGCGTGCATAAAGCTTCGAATTCGAAGGAGCGGCATCGTAACGAGTTGAAGAGTCTCCAAACAACGGATACACGCGATCGAGCGGATCAAGTTGGAAGAGTCGATCGCGGCCCGCGGTGCGATTGATCGGACGCTGCGAGTCGTAAGCGAGCGTTACAGAATTGTCACCCCACAAGCGACCGCTATAGAAGAAACTTAAGCGATTGCGAGACGTTCCCTCTTCACCTCTTAAGCCAACCTCCGGAATCGCGTTCCCGAATGACATCTCGGCGAGCCCGACCATGATCGTGGGTCGTGTCTCCGACACGATGCGGACGAGACTTTCAGCCTCTATTTGCCCTGTCAGCACATGAAGACGCGCGTCGCCTGGCTCGCCTGGGCCAACCAGTCGAACACGAGCTTCGCCCTTGTCGAGCGCCAGCACGAGTTCGCTGCGCTTCGGCTCCTCGGGGCTGAGCCGCGCTTCGAGTGGCAAGTCAGGTCGCGCCACCACGGTTCCGGCAGTAAGAACGCCATTGTCATCAGCAGCCGGCTGCGAAGGAGACTCAATCTTCACGAAGTGCCCAAGCGAGGTTTCAATTGCTACCTGGTTGTCGTTAGCTGGGTGGTCCCATTTATCGAAAGCGAGGATCTTCACGACCACTGAGTCGCGTCCGCCGGCGTGAATCGCAGTCTTTTCAGGAATGACTTCTAAACGCTGGGCCGGGCCTCGCCCAATAACAGCGATTTCCTGCGAGGTTCCAGCTTCGCCATTGGGGCTGACCGGTGTGACGCGAACGCGATTTGGACCAGGACGCAAGCTGACGCTTACAAAAGTATATGTAGATATCTGGTTCTTTTGATCGTGGCGAGCTGTTCCGACATTCTTATCAGAGATCTTTTCGCCATTAACTTCGAGTTTGACGGTCCACTTCAAGGCCACGCGCGCTGCCAGTTCGAGCGCGGGCGTCATGATCACGGAATCGGCGCTCGGTGAAACGACGCGCACCGAACCCGGCGCAACCGGCTCAATGGTCTCTTCGGAAACGAATTCGTAAGTTCCCGCTTTGGTGGGTGTCGATGACGTCGTAGCAGAAGGTTTGCTCGCTGTTAATTCAGCAGCTTGAGTGGGCGAAACGACAGTGACGTCATTTTCTTTGGGCGTGTTCGCCAACGCTTCCTTGCCGCGAACAAGCATGAAATTCTGACGCAGCATCGCGCCGCCACCGACCGGCGTGCGCAGCAGTCTGGTCCAGCTCTTCCCGGAAATTGAGTCGCCATCAGCCAGCGCTAATCCATCTGGCAGCGTCATTGGATCCAGCGTCAAAACTTGCGAGCCATCGCCGAGAACAGGGAAGTTGTATAAGCCCAGCGAATCAGTGATCACCGACTGGCCGGAAGTCAGATACAAACGAATGCCGGCGGCAGGCTTATCTGAGCTATCAAATTTTCCATTCTTGTTCGTGTCCTCAAAAACGCGGCCGATAAGCACCTGGCGAGTCGAGAAGATTCCGCCGCCGACTCGTACAGTCGCGCGAGCGATTGGAGTTCGTGTCTGTTCGCCGCTGGGAAACTCTCCGGAGCCAATCGCGATGTTTTCCATATCTCCATCGCGAGCATTCACACCAACACGAACTCGGTAGATCAGGTGCCCTCCTGCTCCCGGCCCCAGGCTGCCTAGTCTGAATAATAATTCACCCCCAACGAGCTCGGGCTCAACCTGCTGTTCCGGTGTCGGACCGACGCTGATTCGACCGGTACCGTTAACGTAGTGAAATGACTCCGGCAACCGATCGCGCACCACGATATTCGACACGGTCGCGACCGTGGGGTTACGAACCTCAATCCGATACGTCACGACGTCGCCAATCTCGGCTCGCTGTTGGTCAACGGACTTGGTTAATTCAAGGCCGTGTTCTTCAAACATCGGAATGTTGAAGGCGATGTCACTGAGGTTGGTAGTCAACACATCGTCGGTTACGAGTGAGAAGCCGCCCGCGGAAGCCAGGGGCTGGCCGTCGCGCGAGTGAGCGGTCAATGTCATCAATCCAAAATCCGCTGTCTGAAGGTTGATTTCGATCAAACGCGAGATGAAGCCGGTGGCACTGACATTGACGAAATATTTTGCTGGAGCGATAGCGCTGCCCACCTGAAAGTCATTCACGGCGAAGCTGAAATGCCCGAGGTTGTCACTTGGGAAGGGATTAACGTTGTGATTGTTCGGAATCAGCCCTGCTTCCGGTGTCAAAGGCAAGAGACTTGTAAGGGACTGATCAGTAAAGACTGATACTTTGGCTCCCGCGATGGGAACGGTTGATCCGGCCCGGCCGGCAAAGACAGTCCCAAACGGATCGGCTACGACAACAGCTGAGTTGCTCTTGGTCGGCGGCGCATTGTCAGCTCCGAGATTGGCGAAGTTGATCAAGCCGATCGCGGCCGAGGCATTCGTGCTCAACAGCGCTCTGAAGCTGAGCTGCACGAGTTGGTTTGGAGGAAACTCAGAAAGATGCAGCTCGATATGATTGGTTCGGACAAAGCCTTCATCGGCGTCTTGTGCGTCCGTGAGATCCTTGCTGCCGTTGTATTCCAGGTGCAGCGAGTTTGGTACGTATTCGATTCCTTCGGGAAGGTCGTCTACGAGCACAAAATTTCGCGCTGTGACATCGCCGCTATTGCGGAACGAAATCGTGTAAGTGAAAGGCACGCCGCGAGTGATGATGGACTGATTCGATCCATTCACTTGCTTGAGAGGCGGCAGAGTCGCGCTGTTCGGACTCGAGAAAATTGGGCCTCGACCAACTGAGTTTATGATCGTGCCATTGTCCTCGGGGTGGCCGTTCGCAGCTCCGTCAGCATTTGATCGCGCAGTCAGATCGATGCGTAGCAGACTGTCGGGTGGAGCATCGTTGGTATCTACAACGGCCAGCACTCCCAGACACAGACCGGGTCCGACTGAAGGCGAAATCGTGGAGCCAACCGTGATTGGCTCATCGCCAGTGGTAACGGTGGTACTCCCATCGACGTCAAAAAAGGCGCTCACCAAAGTCGAGGGCGCATTCACCGTGAGCACGGTTGCCGTGTACGTGTTGGTGAGATTACCGGTATTACAGATTCGGAAGAGACGAGTAACGCGCTCGCGAGGGCCAACATTCGCTGAAGGGGTGGATTCTTTTGGCGTGACGGTGAGAGTTGCGACGGCAACAACTGTGAGCGTGACGGTCTCGGAAACTGTGCTGTAAGGGGTGCCGTCGTCGCCGGTGTAGGTGGCCTCAGCTCGATTGGTGATCGTCGTCCCGCTTGGAGTGGGATCGTCGAAGCGGCGCACTCCGGCACTTACCATCGAAGCGAGAAGAACCATCGCGACGAAGGCGCATGCTGACTTGCTGAATAGTCGTCGAGTTTTCAGCATGGCGTGGGCCTGGGAGTCATGCCGGAGAGGCGTTATGAATCTGAGATCTGCAATCTGAGATCTGAAAGATATTTAAGCGACGTGCCGGTAATTCCTTGGGGGCAATAGCCAGGAAACCGACACGTCGCTTGGAGGTAGCACAGACCCACTGCCCGATGGTTCAGGGGATACGTGGACAGGCTCAGGGCCCGTGCTACTGTCTTTTATTAGTTGATTGCGCGTTTGAACGTGAAGACTCCCGAGGCGCCGGGCGCTACAGATGCCACGGTATCGGTGTACTTCACTGCGCTGACGATTAGCGGCGTTCCACCCGGATCAGTCGGTGCGCCGGAGTTCGTGGTGTACGTTCCCCAGTTATTGGGAGCCGCTGCTCCGTCTTCCGTGATGACCAGGTTGGAGGCCGTCAACTTCACGCAGTTCGCATCACCATTCGAAGAAGAGATATTCGTGTAGGTGATCGAATACGTGATAACCGCACCCGGGACTGGATCAGTTGCTCCACCGACACCAGTTCCGTTAGCCACACTCTGAGCCTTAGTCAATTGAACAAACCCAGTGTAGGCGCGGTCAATCGTGCGATTGTTCGCTGCCGGCGTTACGCCTGAAGTAGCGCGAATCGTCGTGCTGAAGGCAGTCAGGACTAGCCTGGCTGAGGGCACTGTGACTCGCACGTTGATGTTGGCTGAGCCGCCAAAAGCAACTGCTAAAGTCAGCGAGCCGCCAGATGAAACGTCCGTGTACGAACCTCCGCCATTGGTCGAAATCTCAACCGTGAAGCCGGCTGGCACCGTTGGCGCGTCCAGTGTGTAGGTGTCGTTCGCATTACCGTTGTTGAGTAACGTGTTGACATAAACCAACTGTGCCGACGCCGTCGTGTTGTTACCCGGAGCAATATTGCCAGGGTTGGTCGACTTATTGGTGTAGTCGTCGTTCTGATCAGTTGGACCAGTAGCACCCGGGGCGCCGCTGGGGCCTAACAAGACTGAACCGACCTGAGCCAGCAACGTCTGTTGAATCACACCATGTCCAGCTCCGGCGACATAGCCTTCGTCAAAGTTGGCGTTGCCGTCACCGTTATTTGACGTAAGGTCGCCAGATTGGTCGGTGATGGTCGAGTTGATGGTGTTCTTACCAAACACATCACCAATCTCATCAATCGGTACCGAAGCATTGATGCCGGTGTTTACGGTGACGACCATATTGATCGACGAGCTCGAGGCGCCGACAACCAGTGTGGCTCCAACCGGGAAGGCGATGCGGGTCACCGTATTCAACGGTGGCGCAGAGCTCACCCAGGTTGCCGACAATGGAGCGGTCGTCAAGGCCGTGGTCGTGTACAGCGTTCCCGCTGGGAATGTCTGTCCAGCCTTCAACACCGTGCGCGCCGGGATTGGCGCAATGATGTAAACCTGAGTGGAAGCATTGAGCGTCACGCCGGAAACATCTCGCGCGCCAGTGTTCGAAGCTACCCAGGCATAAGTGATGTCCGAGCCAAGTGCCACAGGGCCCGCAGGCGCTGTCAACACGAGTCTTAGCAGCGCGTCATCGACGACGGTAGCGGTGATGTCGCCTCGAGCTTCCCGCAAGCCGTTTACTGACGAAGCAGAAACAGTGCGGACTTCATTCGCTGACGAGTCGGCTGCTTGATTGTCAAATGATGGACTACCAGTCGCAGCGTCGCCCAACAGGATCTGCACAGTCTGTCCCGTGGTAGCGCCCGCATTGACGCTCACCTCAACCAACACGTGGATATTTCCGTTCTGCAGGATGTTCGCTGAGTTGACTGCGGCGCCGTTGGTTTTGATGTCGGTATCACCACCGTTGATGCTGGAGCTGCCATCAACGTCGATGACCGCGCGCGTTACGGTTCCGGGTCCCACCAGACGAACGCTGGCGCCACTCGCGCCAAAGCGAACCTGATCGGTGAAGTTACCGGTATTGGTGACCGTGAAGTTGTAGATAACCAGAGTCTGTCCGGCGACGACAGTCGGATTCGCGCCGGCGTCCGGCGTGATTGTTAAGCCGGAAACATTAGACACAGTCACAGTGACTGTGTTCGAAACCGTCGAGTAGCTGTTCGTCCCGTCAGAGTACGTCGCGCTCGCCTGGTTAGAAATGGTGGTGCCGCCGGGCGTTTGCGCGACGGTCAATCCGGTTATGGCTGCGGTGATCACGACCAGCGCGATCACGTAAGTCACAAGCTTTAGCGTGGGGTGAATGTTGGAGAGTCTCATCATTAATCCTCAAATTTAAGCGGTGGGTGAAAAAGTGCGGAATGGCTGAACAGGATGTTCCAGCTATTTCACTCGCACCTTGTAGGAAGCGGACACGCGACCGCCTGGCGCCAAAGGATCGGCCCATTCGTAACGGACGTTGGTGTACAGGCTCACTGGAGCAGGAACCTGCTTGGTAGAGCCATCGGCCTGCTTCTCGGGCACTGTCGGCGTCGTTGAAAACGACTTGCCGCCATCAAGGCTGTAAACAACTTTGGCGGAGCCATCAACCTTGGCGCTGCCCGCGACGAAACTGGTGCCTGCGGGAATGCGACCGACAGCTTTGTAATCGACGGCTGCGGCCTGGCCTGAATTCTCTGAGGTAATGGTCCAATCAAGAATCTCGTCTGTCTTCACCACGTTGGCTTTCTCGACAGGGACGAGCGCATTGTCGCGTTCGACAGCGGCTGCCAGCTCAACTTTGATTTCAGGTCGTGCTACTGCAACTCGAGCCACCATGAAATGTCGTTGCGCGAACACCGCGGCACTGCCTAAGACTAAAAGGCAGCACATCGCGAAGATGAAGGAACCAAATTTGGTTTTGGTGCTTGGCATAACTTGTCTCCTTGGGACGCTTTCCCTACGGATCGCGTTGAGTAACTGAGATTGGAATTTCTAAACGAAACTTGGAATCACTTGGTGTGAAATGACTGTCTCTAACTGTCAGGTCTTAGAGAGACACATGGGAAAGGAATACTGACCCGCGAACAACATCGGGCGGCAAAGCTTTATCAAGCGGCATGCCGTAGCGGCAAAAAGGTGGGGAAGTATGGTAAAGACGGGGATTTTAGGGGCGACCAGGCGAGGCGACGAAGGCTCAGGGACAGATTTTGTCAGTGTCGGGTGACAATTTTTCGGATCTTCTGCCAGCGTGAGGCTGACTTTTTGTCAATTGGCGGTGGGATAAGCTATCCGCAGATTACGCCGATTACACCCGTTTTACGCAGGAGGGGGAACCATGGCGCCACCATTACTGATCCGTATAGATGGGGGAGCATACATCGAATAAAGAAGACCGATAGGATTTTTGTCTCTCTCAGCGGCTCGCCAGGACCGCAGATCCTCACTGCCGAGCAGATAATCACCATCACTTACCAGTACGGTATTGCCGCTGATGGCGAGAAAGTCCGGTGCGGGAAAGCCAACTTTGACAAAGTCTACGTGCGGGTCTGCAGGCGCAGAGGACGGTTTGATCTCGGCCCACGATTGCCCATTCGGATCACTTCGGAACAGTCCGTCTTTGCTAGCGGCCAAAAGATCATTTTTGAACAGCATCACCTTTGCAATATTGAGTGGCTTATTCGTGACAATCGGGATATTGACCCACGACACCGCTCTATCGGCGCTACGAAACAGCCCATCGTCAGTGGCTGCAAAAAGCAGATCATTCACTTCAACAAAGTAATTGACTTCCCCGTGCACATCACCGTTTGCGCTGTTCCAACTCGCTCCTGCGTTATCAGACCAAAAGATTTGACCCCTGGCGGTGCCAGCGATGACGCGGTTGCTCTGTTTTAGTCGCAATAGACGGGTGATCCTGCCTCCGAAGATGCTATTTAACTTGTATGGGGTGAGTCCGAACTTAGCGGGTGGATGGCTCTTGATGTCTTCCTTAAGAGATTCTGGCGCCGCGCCAGCGGAAAAGGCCGGTTGGCACAAGTGCACAAAAGTAACACCACAATTAAGCCGCCAATCAATGCGCATGAAGTTTGGGGTTTGAGGCCTGGTTCCATGAGCATGCTTAATTTGCCGGACACCGACTCGAAAATGAACAACCTGGTTAGGACCTTACATTTGTGTCCTAGTCAGAATTCATAATTAGCGAAGCATCTTTAAGTGGCAGCTCTCATCGAGACGCGGAGTGCTGGTGTTTGCAGAAGATAGTCGGATGCCACCCTGTAGTCAACGAACAATCGAGCACAGTGGCCCACCTGGGCGATGACTCACCGTTCTTGATTCGAAGGACCGAATTCCGGCTATGCTCAATCGTTGACGTTGACGAGCGTCCAGGCGCCGGGAGGAAGTTTTACGCTGGCACAGGTAGGTCCGCCGTCGCGAGCCGTTCCTTGATACTTTACTTCGAGAATTGAATTGGGTTTCGATTGAGCGCGTATGATCAGAGGCCAGTCAATTCCACCGAGTGGAATCTTCGCGCGGCGAGCCCAATCCGTACCACGTTCACCGGCGTATTGGCCTGAGTTCACATAAACAAAGCGAAGGGCGGGAGGGCCCTGGGTAAATTCACCGAGGAACCGCGGCGGTCCTGAGTCGGGATCGCCTTTGACACGAACCGTGAATGAAAAGGAAAGATCTGCGCCGGTTGCTACGGTTGGCTCAAAAAGATCCGCTTTGCCACGCTGTAACGCGACTCGAACCTTGGCCGGTGGCTTGATTATTGTGATGCGAAGCGGCAGTTCGATTTCAGACATGACATGTACCGCAGGCTGCCAGCCTGCAGATCATCCAATAGATTCATTCAGACGAAGCGAATAAGACGAGCCCGTCGAGTTCATCTCATTCACACCCGGTTTCAACCGGGTGTCAGCGACTCTCAAAATCTCCCGAACCGTTTTAACGGTTTCGGATCTCACGAAAAGAAACCGTTGAAACGGTTAAAAGGATTCAATCGCAACTCCCAATCACCCGGTTGAAACCGGGTGTGAATGAGAGGCTCGTAATCGCCAGTAACGCTTGACTACAACCTGCAGATCAGCAGCTCGCGTTCGTAGATTGCTTCCGCGGGAAGCCGATCGTGCAAATCCAGAAACAGCTCTTCGTGTCCAAGCACTTCATTCCGCCAAGCCGCGCGGTCAAACGCCTGCAACTCTTCAAACTGCTCTTTTGAAAACTCGATTCCGTCCCACTGCATGTCGTCGTAGTGAGGCATCCAACCAATCGGAGTTTCCTTTGCGAGCGCTCGTCCATGTGCTCGATCCACGATCCACTTCAACACTCGCATGTTCTCGCCGAAGCCCGGCCACATAAACTCGCCTTCCGCATTCTTGCGGAACCAGTTCACGTGGAAGATGCGCGGCGTTTCTGACAGTGAGCGCTGCATGCGAATCCAGTGTCGGAAATAATCGCCCATGTGGTAACCGCAGAACGGCAACATCGCCATCGGATCTCGGCGTACTTTGCCGAGCGTACCAAAGGCTGCTGCAGTCATCTCTGAGCCCATCGTCGCGCCGGTGTAAACGCCTGCACTCCAATTGAAGGCTTGGTAAACTAGCGGCATTGTCGTTGCGCGCCGGCCTCCAAAAATGATCGCGCTGATCGGAACGCCGTTTGGATTCTCCCAATCAGGGTCAATGGTCGGACACTGCGAAGCTGGCGCAGTGAAGCGCGCATTTGGATGCGCAGCTTTGGCGCCTGTCTCTTTCGCGATCTCAGGCGTCCACTTATTTCCCTGCCAGTCGAGACACTCAGCCGGTGGCTCATCCGTCATGCCTTCCCACCAGACGCCGCCCTCGGGGGTCAAGGCCACGTTCGTGAAGATGGAGTTCTTAGCGAGCGAAACCATGGCGTTGGGATTCGTCTTCGCAGAAGTACCCGGCGCCACTCCGAAGAAACCCGCCTCGGGATTGATAGCGTGTAGACGACCGTGAGCATCCGGCTTGATCCAGGCGATGTCATCGCCGACGGTCCAAACCTTCCAGCCCTCAAAGCCGGCGGGCGGAATGAGCATGGCGAAGTTAGTCTTGCCGCACGCGCTGGGGAACGCAGCGGTGACATAGGTCTTTTCACCCTGCGGATTTTCAACGCCGACTATCAGCATGTGCTCAGCCATCCAGCCTTCGTCGCGAGCGATGTTCGACGCGATACGAAGCGCAAAGCACTTCTTGCCAAGCAAAGCGTTGCCGCCGTAGCCGGAACCGTACGACCAAATCTCGCGCGTCTCGGGGAAGTGAACGATGTACTTTTCTTTGTTGCAGGGCCAGGGCACATCGCTCTCGCCCGGAGCGAGTGGAGCCCCGACGGAATGCATGCAGGGCACGACGCGCTTGTGGTCCTTGTCGATCTCTGCGTAAACGGGCAGTCCGATACGCGCCATGATGCGCATATTGACGACAACATAAGGCGAGTCGGTGAGCTGGACGCCAATTTGGGACATCGGCGAGCCAATCGGTCCCATGCTGAACGGCAGCACATACATCGCGCGGCCTGCCATTGAGCCGTCAAAAAGCTCTTTGAGCTTGCGGCGCATCTGGAAAGGCTCTTCCCAATTGTTGGTGGGGCCGGCGGCGTCTTTCGAAAGAGAGCAGATGAAGGTTCGATCTTCGACACGAGCAACGTCGCTCTTGTCAGAACGAGCGTAATAGCAGTTTGGCCACAGCTCTTCGTTCAGCTTGATGAAAGTTCCGCCCGCGACCATCTGCGCCTTGAGCTCTTCGTCTTCCTCCAATGATCCATCGACCCAGTGGATCGACGCCGGCTTGGTCAGCGCAGCCATCTTTTCCACCCAGTTGAGCAGATGGGTGTTCCTGCTCAAGGGAACCGAAGGATCGCGTTGCTCGGTTGTTTCCTGCATTCGTGATGAACTCATATCTTCTCCAATCCAGCTCGCGCAGTCCCGTGCGTCGCGCTGTAATTCCTAAGATTCAGCGGCGGCCGAACGCTCGCGCGCCAGCTCTCGAAGAGCGAAAACTAAATCTCGTGACGCGCTCTCAATGCGATCGGCAGCGGCCTCGATAGAGTCGCTGTCAGCGGGTGTGCGCAACGCTACTGCCGCCGAGGCGTCTTCAATAAGCTCGGTCAGGCGATGTGCTTCGTTCTCCGCCTGCCGTTCAACCGGAGTTATTTGTGGAAGTGAATTGTCTTTTTCCATGATGTAGGTGACTACAAGTCTTACCTCAGCAGGGCACTCGGAAGCAAGTACCAGTGCGGCAAGAAAAAGTAGGTAGTCGCTAAAACTGAGGCCACGGCCTGGCGCCGTGGTCATTCACGTTGGTCGCTAACAAAGGCGGGCCGAGCTTTTTGGTGAGGCCACGGGCTCGTCCCGTGGAGTGTTCACGCTTCCGGCTGCTGGCAGGCGGCAACGTGAAACACCACGGGGCCAGCCTGTGGTATCGGCTAAGGCTTCAGTTCACCATTTATGCTTTTACCTACTTTTTCTTGGCGCACTGAGCAAGTACTGCAGGCTGCCAGCCTGCAGGTCGTGTTGCGTGAAGACCGACCAGGGCGGCCGGCATTTATTTTCCATATCTCATTTACCATTATCCATTTTTTCATTTTTCGTGGTCGGACGCCTGGTTCTAACGACCACATGGCTGCAACCATTCAATGGCGAATGAAAATGGAAAATGATATATGGAAAATCTTCGAGGGTTGTCCGGTCTTATTTGGGTAGCCTACACACAAAGACAACGACAGGCTGGCAGCCTGTCGTACATCTATGTTAATCGTTAGGCAATGGCTCCGAAACCAAGTCGAGAAGCTTTCACCCTCAAAGAATGGAAGCTTATCCAGTCACTACGCACGCCGCGACAAGTGCAGAAGTTTCTTAGCTCGATGCCGTACAACTGGGAGCGAAACGGCGGCACCCAGCGTTCTTTTCGCGAAGTGATAAAGCGTGGCGAGGCGCATTGCATGGAAGCCGCGCTCGCCGCCGCCGTGATTCTGGAACAACACGGTTACCCGCCATTGCTCGTGAGTCTCGAGTCATGGGACAAACTCGATCACGTCATCTTCATTTTTCAACACCAGGGCCTTTGGGGCTCGGTAGCTCGCTCGCGTGACCTTGGCTTGCACGGACGGCGGCCCGTCTTTCGCACGCTCCGCCAGCTGGCATGGAGCTATTTCGATCCTTACGTGGATTTTTCTGGGCGGTTGATCGGCTACGGCAAGGGGAATCTCTATGATTTGGGAAATTACGATTGGCGCTTTTCACCACGCAATCTATGGAAGGTGGAAGACTATCTACGCGAGATTCCTCACCGCACCATTCTCTCGTCGGACTTGAGGTACGAACGTCTGCACGAACGGTACAAAGCTTTCAAGGCAAAATACCCTGATCGGCAGGCAGGCTACTACGACCATCGCGAGCAGTGGATGCTCTAATGCGCGAGGTTCAGATCTTTCAGCTCCCGTTTGGCGCGCGCGTCGGTAACCATGTGAACGACGACTGCACCCACAATAATCAACCCGCCAAGGATGGCCCAGGTCGAAGGCTTTTCCCCGATAAATAAGAAGACCCAGATCGGATTCAACACCGGCTCGACGTAACCAATGATGCCCGCATCGAGTGAACGTACGCCGCGAGCCATCGCGAGTGTGAAGAAGAGATAAGCGACGCCAATCTGAATCACGCCGAGATAAGCCATGCCTCCCAAATCGCTGCTCGAAATTCCGCGTTGAGCAGCGCTTACAAATGCCGGTGCGCACACGATGACTACTAAGAGGTTTCCGTAGATTACCGACGAGGCCCGATTCACGTCGCGCGACTTGTCGTGCCGGAGTAGCAGAAAGTAGAAGGCGAAACAAATTCCCGAGGCCAGTGCCACGAGATTTCCCTGGATGTCGTTGGGCTGCAGCTTGCCGACAAAGAACAGCGACATTCCGCAGACACAAACAGCTACCGTAATGGCATCACGGAGCCTGAATTTCTCTTTGTAGAAAAGCGGCTCGAGCAGCAGGACGTAAACCGGCGCTGTGTACTGCAAAAAGATTGCGTTGGCAGCCGTGGTGAGCTTGGTTGCCATTACGAACAGAATCAAAAGCGCTGCGTAGAGGACAGACGCAATCGCGCTGACGGAGTTGAGACCGAAACCTTCACGCCGAGTGACGATGGCTACGGTCACGACGGCGAGCAAAGACCTTCCAAAGGAAAGCTCGAAGGGAGAAAGCGTGTTGGCTTTGATGAAGAGACCGCCCGTGCTCCAAAGTACAGCGGCTGCCAGCACGAGGAGAAGTGGGGATGATGAAGCAGACGCTTTGGAGTTACTCGACAAAGTGATTTAGTTTTGCCCTACCGGAGACGAAAAAACTTTGTCCACAGATTACGGAGATTCCGCCGATGTTTGGCTCGGAAATTTGAAGGCAACTCTAAAAAAGCGTAACCAGCTGTCTGTGAAATCTGCGTAATCGGTGGATAGAGTTTTTTGCAGCCGGAGTCGGCGACCGCTTGAATGATTAACTCACCAACTCCTCCGGCGAAATGACATCCGCTTTTGGTTCCTTCTTCGCCTTCAGAAACTTACCAAACACGCCGTTCCAGGGTGGAATCACGATGGAGACGGCGCCTTCCGCTTGAGACTGACACGCAAGTCGAATCAACGGCCTTGAATCCTCGGTGTCGATGTATCCGAACTCCTTGATCTTCTTACCTTCGCGAACGGCCACCGGCGCCAGCTTTTCCGCGCCACCCAAAACGCCAATCCAGCAGGTGCCGCACGAAGCCGAGCGACATTCAACTGGAATGGGCCCTTCAATTCGTCGCGGATCGAGCGCAACCCAATCGCGCGTACGATCCTCCGCCGCACCCCACGCCAGATCCTGGAGATGGTTCAGTTTGTATTTGGCAGCATCATCATTCTCGTCAAATACAACGGTCCATTTCTTATCCACTGTCTTCAAAAATCCGAGCAACCCCTGACTGTCGTCTTTGGCTCGCCCTTTGAGGATCTGATCCGGTCGACGTTGCGCATGTTTCTTGTCGAGCTGCATTTTTCCCGGCGCTTGCTTGAATGCTTCCAGGCCGGTTTGTCTCAGCGTCATAAACGCAACGGCAGTGATTCCGACGAGCAAGCTGCTATCAACCTCGAGTGATTTGGCGACTTCGCCGGCGACAGTTCCAATCTGCTCTGAGAGGCCCGCAGGTGATTGCGAAGGGACAGACTGAAGTCCGTTCCACTGGGCTGCATGTCGCTCGACGGCGCTCTTTACTTGATTCCAGTAACGATGGCCGTAAAGAAATTGGTGAGACGAATCAATCTGGCCGGTAAGCTTATAGTTCCCCTGCAGTAAAAGCTCGCTGGCGAGTTTGCCGGGATCCTCAGCCTCGCTCAAAGCTTTGAATAAACCGAGCGGATAGAAAGCAAACCAAATCTGCGTCGCGTTCCTGTCGACTTCATGAATAGACGGCAAAAGATTGCTTACAGTCGCAGCCCAGGCCTGTTCGTCAAATTGATTAAGGAAAGAAATAAAAGGCGTTTCAGTCATCGCAGTAGTGGCACTTGTACTCATAGAATCCTCAGACAAAAATTCATCCCTCGCGAGAAACGGATACTTTAGCAGCAATGTACTGCAGGCTGCCAGCCTCCAGATGTGTGCAGTGCGCTGAGAAAACCGCAGTTAGATCATTCGTGTGAAATTTGAGGCTGACCCGATACCACAGGCTTGCCCTGTGGAATTTCATGTTCGCAGCTACCATCAACGGGCTCATCACCTTTTCGCAGGATGCCACGGGCTGGCCGTGGCATCGACAAATCTGGAACAGCCTTAGTTAGCAACCAACGTGAGTGACCACGGCGCAAGGCCGTGGCGTCATCTATTAGCGACTACCTACTTTCTCGTCGCATTGGCTTTGCCCTGAGTCGTGTGAATGCTCTGCCAGCCTTGTGCCACGTTACAGACAACAGGCTGGCAGCCTGTTGTACATTTCGTTGACAAAGCAGCTGGGCACAGAGTAAAAATCGAACACACTCTGGAGTTGAAATATTTCACAAGCTGCGTTCGCCGACTTGTCTCTAAGGGGGAAATTTGTCGATGGAAGAGAAAGCTTCAGAAACCGCCAAAGCCGGGCGTAGTTTTGACAGTGCTTATGGATTCTCGTTTGCCATAGGTTTGGGACTGCTTCTTTTCATAGCCGGCCTCATCATTACCTTAACCCTCGGTCAGGGCGGAAGTATCGGATTGATTTTCGGCATTCCGATGCTGGTGGCCGGAATAGTCCTGCCGCTCGTGATGATGCGCGGTGGTCTGAAGCACACCATCGTCAACAGCTCCTGCCCTTATTGCAGTACGCCCATAAAGACTTCGGACGCGACCATCAGATTAAGTTGCCCGAACTGCAACAGGAAGATTGTGGTGCGGGAAGGTCAGCTCGAAGGAGCCGAATAGGTCTTTGATTTTTGTTCTTTGTCCTTGGTTCTTTGTTCTTTGTAGATGTGCGAGCGTTTCCTTTCCTCTGTTGGAAAGTCGCAAGTGACTGAAGATTCAAGCAGCTTGCACGAAAAGTCTTAAATCCCACCTGCGGCAGCTGGTGGATAGTTCACGTTCGGCCTACAAAGAGAGGTTGGGATTGGTCTTTTGAATCCCCTCAGCGGCAGCTGAGGGATGTTTCAAATGCAGCCTCGCTCGCAAGTTTTTCACGGAAATAGGCAGGACTTGAACCATCCACCAGCTCCCGCAGATGGGATTCAGTAAACAACAACATCGAACATTACCAGGCTGAACCTGAAGTAACCACCAGCTGCCGCAGGTGGGATTTAAGACTTTCGGGCAAAGCTGATTCAAGCACAAAGAACGCCTTTTAGAATATCGGCAGCCAGTCGCGAGTGGAGTAATCGCTGAAAGTAAGGGCAAACATGATCGCCAACCAGAAGAGGGCGGCAAGGAACACAACCCAAGTCAGTCGCGCACTGTAACGCAGATGCATGAAGTAGAGCACCACCAGGCCTGCCTTCACACAGGCAATCGTTAACGCGACGACAGCATTGAACGGCCCCGGAAAATCGAAGAATGCGACCCACGCAGTCAGGCCGGTGCCGATCAGCAACACCAGAAAAATCGCGAAGTAGATTCGGACTGAAACTATGTGCTCACTCATAAGTGACCTTGAGCTGGGCTTAACCGTGACCACCCATGTGCCTGCCCAGTAAATAAAGCAGCGGGAACAGGAAAATCCAAACTATATCCACGAAGTGCCAGTAGAGCCCTGATATTTCGATCGGGTTGTGATACTCCGGTCCGTAACGACCTCTGATCGAGAAGTACAGCAGGAAGCACATGATCCCGAGCCCGATGATCATATGCAGTGCGTGCATGCCGGTCATCGCAAAATAGATCCAGTAGAACAACTCGACCTGTCGCACGGATGAATTCCCGATCAAAGTGAGCTTGTGCGGATCGTGCGGAGCGCCATGTGGATTTACCGCCGGATCAAAGGGCCGACCCGGAATTAAGCGGCCGGGAATCAAATTGTCTCTATACTTTTCTCGATACTCGACGGCTTTGATACCGAGGAAGGCGCCGCCAAAGATCATCGTCAGAATCAGGAAAATGATTTGGAGTTGTTGCTTGCCAACTTGAGCGCAATAAACGGCCAGCGCCATCGTGAAGCTACTGCAGATCAGAATGACAGTATTTATTCCCCCGAGCCAGATATCCAGGTGATTGCTCGCAACCGCGAACGCCTCAGGATACTTGCCGCGATAGAGCGTGTAGGCCAGGAACATCCCACCGAAGAACATGATCTCCGTAACGAGAAAGACCCACATCCCGAGCGTGCCCGCCTCCCGCTGCTGCTCCATATTCTCGAAATGGTGCTGCAGCGCCGGGTGGTGAACGACTTCAGGTTCTGCTGCGTAACTCTCTGCCAATGCTTATTCTCCCGAACTCCGCGTACTACACTTCAGCCTTACTCTCTTCAAATTTACCAATCACCTTCATCTCTTCAATCGGCGCAAATTCATAAGCTTCCCAGGTCACGATCGGCGTAGTCTCGAAATTTTCAGTTGGTGGCGGTGATTGAGTTCGCCACTCGAGTCCGGGAAGATGCCAGGGGTTAGGAGCTGCCTTCGGTCCGTATCGCATCGACCAAAGCAAGTAAATCGCGGGAATGATTAAGCCAACTCCAAGTATCGATGCGCCCGCCGTCGACAGCACATGCAGTACCTGAAACTCTTCCGGATAGTAGTGGTAGCGGCGGGGCATGCCCATGTAACCCAACATGAATTGCGGCAGAAAAGTCAGGTTGAAGCCGATGAAGACGACCAGCGCTGAGAACCTGCCCCAGCCTTCGGGATACATCCGGCCCGTGATCTTCGGCCACCAGTAATGCAAGCCACCGAGATATGCCAGCAAAGTTCCGCCTACCATGATGTAGTGGAAGTGCGCGATGACGAAATACGTGTCGCTCAGATGCACGTCCGTCGCCAGCGCCGCCAGGAACAATCCCGTCATTCCACCAATCGTGAACAACCCGATGAAACCTAAGCCGTACAACATCGGCGTGTCATACGAGATCGATCCCTTGTACAGCGTCGCGCTCCAGTTAAAGACTTTCACAGCCGAAGGAATCGCCACCGCGAAACTCAGGAAGGAAAAGATCATTCCGGCATAGACAGACTGGCTGGCGACAAACAAGTGGTGGCCCCAAACCAGAAATCCAAACACTGCGATAGCGAGACTCGAAAAAGCGACAAACGAATAGCCAAAGACGTTCTTGCGCGAGAAGTTCGCGATTAGCTCGCTGACCACGCCCATGCCGGGCAAGACCATGATGTAGACGGCCGGGTGCGAGTAGAACCAGAACAAATGCTGAAACAGAATCGGATCGCCACCCGCGGCCGGATCGAAGATGCCGATGTGCGCGAGCCGCTCAAAAGCCAACAGCAGGATCGTTATGGCGATCACGGGCGTGCCCAGAATCATGATCAAGCTGGTCGCGTAATGTGCCCAGATGAACAGCGGCAGCCGGAACCAGGTCATACCCGGCGCGCGCATCGTGTGAATCGTGACGATGAAGTTGAGTCCGGTAAGAATCGAAGAGAATCCCGATATGAAGATTCCCAGGCCCGTGGCGATCACGTAAGAGTTCGAGAATGTCGTACTGAAGGGCACGTAGAACGTCCAACCGGTATCGACGCCACCAGCGAGCAGCGCGTAAACGGTCACGATTCCACCCAGCAGATAGATGTACCAGCTGAGCAGGTTGATGCGCGGGAACGCGAGGTCCTTGGCGCCAATCATAATAGGCACCAGGAAATTGCCGAGCGTCGCGGGGATGGACGGAATCAGGAAGAAGAACACCATGATGATTCCGTGCTGAGTAAATACTTTGTTGTAGGTAGTCGATGTCAGTAATTGGCCATGCGGCGTCAACAGCTCGAGCCGAATCAGCATGGCGTAGACGCCGCCGATTAAGAAGAAAACACTTATAGAACCAAGATAAAGGAACGCAATGCGCTTATGGTCCCTGGTCAATAACCAGGACTTCAAGCCGTAATCGACATTGAGGTAGTTAACCTTCGATGGCGGTGGTACTTTGAATTCTTCCATTTGATCTTACGTTAGCACTCAACCTGCATTCAGGTGGTTCGGCGTTCCCTTCGGGCGTTTAGAGTTCAAACTTCAGTTTGTGGTAACAACAGCACACAATCTAAAGATTGAACTCTAAACACCTGTCACTTTGTCGGCTCGGCGACGGGCGGCTGCGCTACACCCTAAACTCCACAACCCACACCCTATTTTGTCGGCTCGGCGACGGGCGGCTTCGTCGCTCCCTGCGCCGGTGCTGCGGGAGCCGGAGCGGCCGATGGCTGTGAACTGAGTGACTTGATATAAGCCATCAACTGCACAATTTGCTCTTCGTTCACCACGCCCTGGAAGGTCGGCATGATGGGGCCATAGCCGTTCACTACCTTTGCGTTCGGCGACACAATTGACTCTCGGATGTAACTTTCGTTGGCGCGAGCCGTGGTCCCATTCGACATGCGCACGTCGCTATTGAAGACGCCGAGCAATGCCGGCCCACGACCGCCTTCCCCGTTTCCACCGTGGCACGAGGCACAGCCCAGTGTCTGATAAAGCTGCTGCCCTCCAGCTGCCGCAGACTGTTGATTTACATTTCCATTGAGCCAGTCATTGAACTCGGTCGGCTCCATAACAATGATCGAACCAATCATCAACGAGTGATTCATCCCGCAGTATTCCGCGCAGAACAAGTGATACGTTCCCGCCTTTGTCGCTTCGAACCATTGCACGGTATAGCGTCCGGGAACGGCATCAGCCTTGATCCGGAAGGCCGGCACGAAGAAATCGTGGATGACGTCCTCCGTCGTCATGATCAGTTTTATTTTGCGACCGACAGGGACATGGAGCTCATTAATCTCACGCTGGCCGGTAGCGTGTTGAATCTTCCACATCCACTGCTTGCCGACCACGTAGACTTCGAGAGCGTTCTTGGGCACGCGAGACTGCCGAAAGTACAACGCTGCACCCCAGACAAAGAAACTCATTGAAATTACGAATGGAATAACCGACCACAAAGTCTCTAATGTGTGCGAGCCCGCAATAGGACGCGGAATCTCATGGGGAGTCCGGCGTCGATAGCGAATGACGAAAAAGATAATGACGCCCGAAATCAGCAGCGTAAAGAACACTGTTACGCCTGAGAGATAGAAGTACAGAGCGTCAACATTCGCTGACTCAGTGGACGCGCTCTCAGGCACAAATGGAATCCACGACTGCATTAATCTACGCTGCGCCTCCTGCTGAAGCTGGAATGTGCGCCGCACCGCGTCTTCGCAATAACAGCAACAACAAAATGATGCCCGCCACCGTCAGCAGTCCGGCGAGCCGAACGATATTTAAGATTGCCGCGCCGTATGTTCCGGTCGCCGGGTCGTAATGAAAGCAATAAAGCAGAAGCTGATCGACCGGAGTGCCAATCTTATTATTGGAAGCTTCGACGAGACCGAGACGAAGATCCCTGGCTGAATATTCAATGCCGTAGTAATACTGCGATAACTTCCCTTCCGGAGTCAGGACCATGATCCCGCTGGCGTGAGCAAATTGATTCGTCGCCTGGTCCCACTGGTAACGAAAACCCACCGCTTCGGTCAGACGCTTGATGCTGGCTTCATCGCCAGTTAGAAAATGCCAGCCTTTGGCGGCGGCTGCGCGCTTTGCCTCCGGGAGATAATTCACGTAGACGTTCTTTTTGGCTGCGGCGAGCGGAGCAGTCTCGCGGCTGTCGAAGCTGACGCTGATGACCTCGTATTCCTGGCCCGGCTGGAATGAAAGTGTTTTGAATGCGCCCACCATGCCATTCAAAACCTGCGTGCAAAGCATCGGGCAGTTGTAATAAACGAGCGACAAGACGACCGGGCGCTTACCGAAGTAATGGCCCAGCGTGACGGCCTCTCCGTTTTCATCTCGCAGCGGAAGATCGAGTGGCACTTGCTGATTTAGTTTTTGATCGATGCCAACATTTTGGAGAGCCTTCGGCAGCCCGGTCGCTACCGGTCCATTCTCCGTCCGATCCTTGTAAAGCGGCGAGTCAGCCTTGGGCACAAGCTGCGCGTGGGCGGAGATCGACAGCGTCAGCAGGCCGATGCAAAGGAGACCAGCCTGCTTTATCGAACCAAGCCTGAATGATTTCATTACTTTCATGTCCGCGAAACTTCGCTAGCGTTGCGCGGCTTTGCCGCCGCCCAGTGCGGAAGGACTATGCCTTTCCGCAGAGCAAAACCCGATTTGGTTTGAGGCTATGTCTCAAACCGGAGGCGTAGCCTCCAAAAACAAATTCAAAGTCCGTCTCGGAAAGGCGGAGCCTTTCCGCACATCCGGCGGCACAGCCGTTAGTCGACGTCCTGCCTCCTGCTTCCCGCCTCCAGATCCTACTGTCTCACCGGCAGGCCTTGCCGGAGCAACTCCTTCTTCGCTTCCTCAATCGGCATCACCAGAACTTTACCGGTCGGATCCTTGACACCGTGCTCGAGCGCTGTCTTCCATTGCTCGCGCAAAACCTTTATCTCCCAAAGCGGATCTTTAGGAGTCTCTTCGCCCTTGACCGGCGCGTGCCCTTCTTCCGCGACCGCGTTGTGCTTGTCCAACTCTTCGGCAAAGCCGGGTGCAGACTGCAAACGTGGCTCAGGAGGCAATCTTTCTTTTTGACTTAAGGCCATCGGCGATACCGGCTCTTCCTCCTGCTGGGCGTTGAGCAGGCGGAACATTCCCCACATGAGGAAATAGACAGCGATAGTCATGATGGTCAGGCCGCCAATAAACTTCGCAATGCTGCCAACCGCTACGTCGCCAGCCTCATGGGTAACGTCGAGGTTACGGATGTGCGAAACGTCCGGAGTCTCCGTGACGTGCACTTTTTCATTGCCGTTGTGCTTACCCTTCATAAGTCAATCAAGCTGCTGCTTCGTCAATAAATTCGTCCGAGTGCTGGTGCCCGTGTGCCTGAGCGAGAACGCTTGGAAGCTGCGGATCATTGGTTGGCATCAACGGCCTCCGACTTAGCTGCCAGAAGAAGAACGCCAACCACACGCCGCCAAAGCCAACCGGAGAAGCAAAGTCCATCCAACTCACTTGAAAACCTTCGCGCGAAAAATTGGGAACTATCACCCAAAGCAAATCCACATAGCGCATCACCAAAATCAACACGGCAACCAGCACGAGCTTATGCGGATCGCGCTTGAACTTTCTGGAAAGCAGGAACAGGAACGGAAGCGCGAAGTGCAGGAGCACTACTGCCAGCGCGATTCCTCCCCAAGCCCCGCGAGTTCGCGGCAGATACCACGTGATCTCTTCGGGAAGATTTCCCGACCAGATGATCAGATACTGCGAGTATGAGAAGTAGGCCCAAAGCATCACGAGCGCGAGCAGCAGTTTCCCCAGATCGTGAAAATGCAACGGCGCCACCACGTGGGCCATCGGCTCGCGCTTTGTGAGCCAGGCCAAATTCGCGACGGTGAACGCCAGCGCCGAGAGTGCCCACGCAGCTACGAACAACAAGCCGAAGATGGTGGAGGACCATTCCGGGTCCAGCGACATCACCCAGTCAATCGCCGCGAACGTCACGGTCATCACGAAGAGGACCATTCCCGGCCCGCTCAGCATCTGCATCTTTTTGGTTATCTGCCGGCTGGCGCTGGTGTCCTGTTCGAGGGACCAGCGATTGAGAAAGAAAGCCAGTGCGATCCAAATGGCAAAGATCAGGATTGCTCGAATCGAAAAGAACGTCGGGTTCAGATAAAGTCGCGCTTTTTCCTTGAGCACGGGATGCGCATCGATCACCTCCTGATGCGTCCATTCGTAGATTGAGTGGAGCCCAAGCAGGATGGGCAGAAACAGGACGAACATCAGTGGCAAGGTCCGGGTCGAGGCTTCGAGCACTCGACGTATGACCATTCCCCAACCGCCGCCGGTCAAATGCTGCAGCATCAAAAGCGCCAAAGACCCGACGGCGACACCTAACCAGAACAAGTAACCGGTCAGGTAGGAACGCCAGAACTGCGATCGATCTACGACCAGCCCGATTCCCAAAACGACCAACCCAATGACGCCGACAATAAGAGCTGCTCGCTGCAGACGAGAGACTTCGACAGGCGCGTTGTAAGCACTCGAACTCATTGGCGCAATCCGTTCGTTTCGGCGGCTGGCGCCGGTGCACTAGCGTGGCTCAGCTGCAACGCGCGAATGTAAGCAATGATGGCCCAGCGATCGCCGACGGGAATTTGAGCCGCGTAACTCGGCATGGCGCCCCAACCATTCGTAATCACATCGAAGTGATGGCCGACCGGGGCTTCACGGAGACGCTGCTCGTGGAAGGACGGTGGTTTGCGGAAACCGCGCCTGACGATCATGCCATCGGCTTCACCGGTCGAGCCGTGACAGACTGAGCAGAAAATCTCAAAGCGTTGCTGACCGCGATTAAGAAGCTCTTCAGTTATTACAATCGGAAACTTGTCCACATCGTCGGGATAAGCGGCCGCGACCTGGGAAGCGCTCGCAGTGGTTGTCGTGGTCGCAGCTGCCGCACCGGCGACTGGACTCGCGCCTGCTATCGGCGCGTTCAACTTCTTACCGGTATAGAATTCTTTGTCAGTTCGCAGCCAGCCACGCGGCACCGTTCCTTCGACGGGCGGTCGAGACGCAAGTCCGTCCTTGAAGAAGGTCGAGAAACGGTAGGGCTTGGCTTTTGGCTGGTCCTGCATGTCCCGCCGGCAGGAGGAAAGTAAAAAGGCAAAAGGTAAAAGTAAAAAGACTAGCAGCGCTCTCCGATTTAAGATCTGAGAGCTGGAATTTGAGATCTGAGATCTGGAATTTGAGATCTGGTATTTGGGTTCTGTGATCTGCGATCGAAGACTGATCTCAGATCGCAGAACGCAGATCTCAGATCTCAGATCGAAGATCTCAAATCGCGATCGACGACGCGCCCGAGCCTTTACTTTTGCCTTTTTACTTTTCACTTTTTACTTGTCTTAAACTTCCACGTCCACGACGTCTTTCGCGCCACGATCTTTCAAAAACTCGGTGACCACATCATGATCGAAGCGCCGATCGCTCGCTTCGATAACCAGGAAGAACGAATCGCGCGTAGCCAGCGCGAAGTTCGGCGCATTAAATACCGGATGATAGGGTTGCGGCAGCTTGTTGAGCGCCAGCATTCCCAACACAGCTGCAAACGCCGCCACCAGGATGGTGCACTCGAAAGTGATCGGAATGAACGCGGGCCAACTGTTGTAGGGTTTACCGCCGACATTCAACGGGTAATCCTTCACTTCCATCCAGTACTGCATGAAGAAACCACCCAGTCCACCGAGAATTCCTCCAATCAAAACAATCAGCGGCAGGCTGGTGTGATGAAAACCGATAGCCTCTGAAAGTTCTTCGATCGGATACGGAGAGTATCCGTTGATCCGCCGATAGCCGGCCTGATAAGCGCGCCTCGCCGCCGCCACCAACTCCGTGGGGTTATCGAATTCGGCCATCACGCCATAGATTCTGGGAGTTGTAACTTTCATCTAAACAACCGCTTTTGGTCTTTGATCTTTGTTTGTTTGCCGTAACTTGACCTGAACTTCTCACGCTTCTTCCAGGGAAACTGAGGCAGGCAGGGATGCCTGCGCTCCCAGGGAACGACAAACTCAAGCACAAAGAACATGAAACCTTAAACCTGAAACTTGAAACCCTTCTATTCCTCAACCTCCGCCTCCGGCAGAATCGTCCGCATCTCAAAAATCGAGATCATCGGCAGGAAGCGAATGAACAAGAACAACAGCGCAAAAAAGAATCCAATCGTGCCGACAAACATGGACCAATCCCATTGAGTTGGCTGATACATGCCCCACGATGACGGCAGAAAGTCTCGATGCAAACTCGTCACGACGATCACAAATCGTTCCAGCCACATTCCGATACTGACCACCACCGAAATCACCCATAGCCATAGCAGGTTTCCACGGATCTTCTTAATCCACAGAAACTGCGGCGTGATGATGTTGCACAGAATCAGGGCCCAGTAATAAGTGGCATATGGTCCGTGCATGCGATTCCAAATCATGTAGCGCTCGAACCGGTTGCCGCTGTACCAGCCAAAGAAGGCTTCAATGATGTAGCCGTACCCGACGATGAGACCCGTCGCCAGCATCACCTTCGCCATGTTGTGCATGTGCCGCATGGTGATGAAGCCTTCCAGACCATAAAACTTTCGCAGTGGAATAGTCAGGAAGATGACCATCGCAAATCCGGCGTAGATGGCTCCGGCTACGAAGTAGGGCGGGAAGATGGTCGCGTGCCAGCCGGGAATGATGCCCGCCGAGAAGTCAAAGCTGACGATTGTGTGAACTGAAAGCACGAGCGGCGTCGCTAATCCAGCCAACAGCAAGTACGCCATTTCGTAGCGATGCCAGTGTCGCGCCGATCCTCTCCAGCCCATCGCCAACATGCCGTAAATGATCTGGAAGAACTTACTGTGGCTGCGATCTCTGAGGGTGGCGAAGTCGGGAATCAATCCCACGAACCAGAACATCGCTGAAACGGTTGCGTACGTCGAGACCGCGAACACGTCCCACATCAAGGGGCTGCGAAACTGCGGCCAGATTCCCATCGTGTTCGGATATGGGAACAGCCAATACGCCAGCCAGGGTCGGCCCAGGTGAAAGATTGGATACATTCCGGCTTGGGCTACGGCGAACAGGGTCATGGCTTCGGCAAAGCGATTGATGGACGTTCGCCACTTCTGTCTCAGCAGAAGCAGGATTGCGGATATCAACGTGCCGGCGTGGCCGATACCAATCCACCAGACAAAGTTGAGAATGTCCACGCCCCATCCGACCGGAATATTGACGCCCCAAACACCGATGCCGACAAACACCAGTTGAGTAATGGCGAGCATCATCAACTGGAAGAGCATGAAAGCGATCGCAAAGCCTACGAACCACGCAATCGGAGTTTTGCGCTTCAGCACGATCGAGCTGATCTTGTCCGTCACCGACGCAAACGTCATCCCCGGATCGATCACGGGGACCGTAGTGTGGTGCGGCGCGTCGCTGTGATGCTGGTCAGGCATGAAAAACTCAATTTGTCCAACAGGTGTTTAGAGTTCATTCTTTAGAATGGCTTTTTCAACACTCACAAGCTGAAGCTTGAACTCTAAACGCCTGTATCAACCTTCCTTCGCAATGTCAGGATTCGGATTGCGCAAACCAGCCAGGTAGCTGGTGCGCGGCTTTGTATTCAAATCAGTTAACAAACCATAGTTGCGTCGCTCAGCTTTCATTCGCGACACGCGACTATTGGGATCGTTGATATTTCCAAAAACAATCGCCTCAGTCGGGCACACGGACTGGCAAGCAGTAATAATCTCGCCATCGTGCACAGGACGATCCTCGAGCTCCGCGCGAATCTTTCCGTTTTGAATTCGCTGCACGCAGTAAGTGCATTTCTCCATCACACCGCGGCTGCGCACCGAGACCTCAGGATTTCGCATCAGCTGATAAGTCGGCGTGTCCCAATCCTGATAAAGGAAGAAATTGAAGCGGCGCACTTTGTAAGGGCAGTTGTTCGAACAATATTTCGTGCCGACACAGCGGTTGTAGACCATGTCGTTAAGACCTTCGGCGCTGTGCACGGTGGCGTGGACCGGGCAGACGGGCTCGCACGGCGCATTCTCGCAATGCATGCACGGCACCGGCTGAAAATATGGCCCTTCTGGATTCTCAGGCTCGCCTTTGAAGTAAGCATCCACACGAATCCAGTGCATTTCGCGGCTGCGCTCGACCTCGGTTTTGCCGACCACGGGAATGTTGTTCTCAGACTGGCAAGCTATCGTGCAGGCATTGCAGCCAACACAGCTATTCAGATCGATAGCCATGCCCCACGCATAGTTTGGCGCGTTCTCACCCTGGTTCTTGTAATCGTAGAGTTTCGGATCGTAGAGAGTTTCTTCTTCACCCGGTACGTGGGTCTCGTGTTTCTCTTCTTTCTCTTCGAGATACTCGGCCAAAGTTTCTACTCTAAGAATGTCGCGGTCGTCCTGGCGGAAGCTGTAGTCCTCCATGTTGAAGTGCAACTGAGTCGTCGCGAGCACGTATTGCCCGCTGGCCTTGCTTACTTCAGCGCCGGAGATCAGCCAGGGCGAGTCAGAGGTTCGAATTTCGTAAGCATTGAACCCATGCTTATTGCCCACGCGTCCAGCGCGCTGGCGGCCGTAACCAAGATGCACAGTGATCACGTCATCCGGCTGACCCGGCATGATGAAAGTGGGAACGGTGTCGCTGATGGTGCGGCCTTGATGACTGATCTTGATCGTATCGACGTAAGACTCGCGACCTTTGACCGCCGGGCTCTTACCGAGATTGAGTTTTCTGGCGGTGGCGGGGCTAACTAAGGCTGCGTTATCCCAGGTGACTTTGGTTAACGGCTTGGGCAATTCCTGAAGCCAGCCGTTGTTGGAGAAGCGGCCGTCATAGATGCTCGGATCGGTTCGGAAAACTATTGCATAGCCGCCCGCTGAAGGCGTTTGCGGAACCTTCGCGATGCCATTGCTATCAGCCGTCACTGTCTTTACAGGTAATGCCGTGTTGGGAATGAACCCATCATGAAGACATTTGCGCCACCAACTATCAAAATCGCCGCGACTCGCTGCCGCCACCGGTGAGGCTGCCGCTGCCGGCGTGCTCGCCGGCGACGCGGTCGACGGCGACGAACCTCGTGTTGGCGCACCTCCTGCCTCCGGCCTCCTGCCTCCCGCAGCCTGGTTTATGACTGCCTCCTGCCTCCTGCCTCCTGCCTCCTGATTCTGCCGCCAGTAATCACGAATGATGTCGTAAGCCTTCTTGTCGTACTGGTCTGAAAAGACCGCGAGCAGTTCGTGCTCCGACTTACTTTCGTAAAGCGGTTCAATTAGCGGCTGCACAATTGAGACGGTGCCGTCGTACGAGCGCGTGTCGCTCCACGACTCGAGATAGTGCGTTGCCGGAATGTGCCAGTGACAAAGCTCGCCGGTCTCATCTTTGTACTGGCCGTGATGAACGCGGAGATTGATCTTGAAAAGCCGTTGCTTATCGAGCTTGAGATCTGCCGGCGTGTTATAGGTTGGATTGCCGCCAACGATCACGAGCAACTCGACGCGACCTTCATCGATGTCAGTAACCAACTCATGCAACGATTGAGACTGATCGATCGAATAAGCTTCAATCGTATCCGTGTAGAAAACAGTCTTGCCGACGTTACCCAACGACGCGTTCATCGCGTGGGCCAGCGCATGAACAACGGGAGACTGCTCGGCGCCGGCAATCACGATTGATGATCCGCCATGCTGCAAGAGATCCCGTGAAAGCGCTTGCATCCAACCTTGCGCAATGGGTCCACCGAAGGGAGGACCAAGGTCACCTGGCGCGGCGCCTCGAAGCGCTACACTTGAAGCGAGTCCCCTCACTGTTTCTTCAAACTGAGCCGGGCGGATTGACCAGCGATGATCTGCATTGGCTCCGGTTATTGAAGGCGTGGTTTCGATCACGTAGAGCCGGCTCATCTCTTTGCGACCTTCGGTAATACGCCGTCGAGCAGCAAAGTCACGCGCGTAACGCAACATTCCCGGATGCGCCGATAGAAAATCCGCACCAAGCGAAATGATGCGCTCGGCCTTACTAAAGTCGTAAATCGTATTGACCGGCTGACCGAATGCCATCAAGGCGCCGGAGCGCGCGTTGTCCCGATTGACTGGCTCGTACTGATGCCACTTCGCCTGAGGCAAGGCAGTCAGAATATCTTTGAGCTGCGCTGCGAGCGTTGGAGAGATAACTGTCTCGGTCAAGAATCTCAGACCAGCACCTTGCTTTGCGCGCAGACCGCCATTTCCATCTGGTCCGTTCAGCGCCGTACGCATCTCGCCAACAAAAGCAGTCCAGGGGCGATTCTCATCTCTGAAGAGCGGCGTCTGCGAACGATCGGGATCGTAGAGTGACAAGACTGACGCTTGCGCAAAAATATCCGTCGCGCTGTAGCCCGGGGATTTTGGATCGGCGTTGGGATAATTCGGATGATCGGAATTGCCCTCAATCTTGGTGGGCCGTCCTTCATTGCTGCGCACCAGAACCGGCGTGGCAACGCCGGCTACAGTGGCTGCGGTGGCAAAATACAAAGCTCTGCCGGGAAACTCTTCTTCAGGCTGCTTGATGTAAGAAACAATCTTTTCAGGAGGCTGATAGACACAGCCGCTCAAGCCGGCCAGCGCCAATGACGCGCCCATTAATTTCAGGAAGGTGCGACGCTCAACCGGATCCTCCCAAACTTCAGCTTGCTGCGGAAACTCGCGCTCAACAAACTCGCGGAACTCAGGAGCGTCCACCAGTTCTTCCAGGCTTCGCCAATAAGTTTTAGGCTTCTTGCCATTTGGATAGATCGGCAGAGATCGGCCTGGCGTCGGATCAGCTTCCGATTGCCCGGCGAGAATGCGGTCGCGCATCAGCTTGAAGTTTATGTGGCGATCTTCACTCATTCAGCTTCGTTCATTCAGCTTCGTTCATCAGTTTCTAACGGTGACAGGTCGAACAACTCGTCAACACATTCGCAGGTTGAATGTGATACTCGCGCATCAGGCGCTTACCCTCAGTGAGTTGTTCCGCGGTCTTATTTTCAGGCCGCCAATCCATTTCAAAGATTCTTTTTTTGTCTCTCACGAAGCGCTCCGGAGCGCGGTGGCAGCCCAGACACCATTCCATCTGCAGCGTGGAGGCTTGATAAACCACGGGCATTTGATCGACGCGCCCGTGGCAAGTCGAGCAGCCCACTCCCTTGTTCACATGAATGCTGTGGTTGAAATAAGCGTAGTCAGGCAGGTCATGAACTCGCGTCCATTCCAGCGGCTTCCCGGTTCGAAAACTTGCACGCACGGGTTCGAGGTATGGGCTGTCAGACCAAATCTGCTTGTGGCAATTCATGCAGACGGCCGTCGAGGGCATGCCGGCTGAAGCAGTCGACTCCACGGAAGAGTGACAATAGCGGCAATCGATGCCGTCGTCGCCAACGTGATGTTTGTGACTGAATTGGACGGGTTGATGAATCTCAACCCACTGGCCGGTGTTCCAGGACGAGCGGCTAATCTCAGCGAAGATCCACAGCGACGCTAATAAAACGAATACGGCTCCGAAGATTGTAGTCTTCGCGAGACCGTTGGTACTGTGATGAAATATTTGGGGCATCGCCGCAGTTTGGCTAATACCTGTTCCGAACGAGACCGAACCAGCGTGTAGCGGGAAAGCCGAACTGCGAACTACGCGCGGTTAGTTTACGGACTCTAGGCACACCTCGGTAGCCCTATCTCAAGAGCACTCCGAGCAAGCTCAGAAGCCCATCCCCCTTACTCAAAAATAATATTTCACAAGTTGGTTGCTACTTTAGCAGATGAGGAAAGATTTTCAAAAATTTACCTCATCCAAAGTGCTGTGCGCTTAGGTAGCGTAGACTTCAGTCTGCGCGTGCGTTGACCAGGTTTGAGGTTGAGTGTCTGGTCTTAGTGGCGTTAAAGGAAGTGCCCATTGGGGAAAGTTGGATAGCAATCAACGTTGAAACAGACTGAAAGTCTGTTCTAAGTAGCGTAGACTTCAGTCTGCGCCGGCGTTGACCAGGTTTGAGGTTGAGTGACTGGTCTTAGCGGCGTTTAAGGACTGTGCCCGCCGAGGAAAGTTGGATAGCAATCAACACTGAAACAGACTGAAGTCTGTTCTACGTAGCGTAGACTTCAGTCTGCGTCTGCGTTGACCAGGTTTGAGGTTGAGTGTCTGGTCTTAGTGGCGTTAAAGGAAGTGCCCATTGGGGAAAGTTGGATAGCAATCAACGTTGAAACAGACTGAAAGTCTGTTCTACGTAGCGTAGACTTCAGTCTGCGCCGGCGTTGACCAGGTTTGAGGTTGAGTGTCTGGTCTTAGTGGCGTTAAAGGACTGTGCCCACCGCGGAAAGTTGGATAGCAATCAACACTGAAACAGACTGAAAGTCTGTTTTACTGGGCGTCACGGGCGAGGAGGGCAGCGCCGATGGCGCTGGCGTCTTTGCCGAGAGTGGCAGCCGTGATTCTGGTGGCTTCAAAGCAGGGTTGAAACGCGCGGCGTTTTGCTTCCTTGATGATTGGGTTGAGAATAAGGTCTCCAGCGTCCATCACGCCGCCGCCCAGGACGATACACTCAATGTTAAGCAGGTTAATCACGCTCGCGACACCGGTGCCAATGTACTTGCCCGTACGTTCGATCATCATCGCCGAGAAATCGTCACCATTATTTGCCTCATGAGCCACATCGTCAGCCGTGAAGTCTCGGTTGAAAGCAAGTCGTGATAAAGATGACGTCGAATCGCGGTCCAGCCGCTCCTGAGCGCGTCGAACTATATTCGGCCCGGATGCTACGGTTTCCAAACAACCCGTATTTCCACAGGCACACTCGATTCCCTCAGCATCTATGGTGATGTGGCCCACTTCTCCCGCCAAACCTGAGGCGCCGGTCCAGAGCTTTCCGTCGAGAATAATTGCGCCGCCGATACCTTTTCCGATCGACATGTAGAACATGTCGCGACTGCCCCGACCGGCCCCGACTTTGTACTCGCCGTAGGCTGCGGCGTTAGCATCGTTCTCGAGCTCGAATCTTAGCCCGGTAGCCTTCATCAACTCAGAATGAAGTTCTTCACGAACTGTGGTGGGCAGCTCATTCGAAGCCACGACTCGATCAGTAAATCGGTTTACAAGCCCGGGAATGGCCACGCCCACACTGGTGACTTCGGGTGCAACCTCGCGCAAGGCCGCCACGATCTCGCTCACCTGGGCCACGACCTTTTGCCCATCGAGCGGACCTTCACGACGATTCACGACCGCGCCCTCGCTGCTCACGAGCGCGGCTCGCAAGACAGGACCACTGAGGTCAATGCCGATAAAGTTTTTTTGTGATGAAGAGGAGTTGGCCATTTTCGGGGACCCTTACCAACTGCCGTGGCACGAGCGTCTCGCCCGTGATTCCGGTAAGGCGAGCCCACGGACGGAACGCCCGTGCCACACGCAGGAACCGGAAACGAAGTGAAGCATAATCAACGAGTCTGGGGCTGTCAAACCACAGACTCTGCGTGTAGAATGCAGCAGCGAAGCTGAGTACTTCGTTCTTTGTTCTTAGTTCTTTGCATGCTTTACCTAACTTGAAGGTGAACTGAACCGCTCTATTAATCACAAATACAAAGAACAAAGATCAAATCAGTATTATGGAAATTCGCTCGATATTATTGCCGACGGATTTCAGCGAGTGCGGGAATTTTGCGCTCTCGTACGCGGCATCGCTGGCACGGACATTCGGTGCGCGCATCATCTGCGTCAACGTTATCGAACCGATCGTTCCGACGGTAGGCTACACCGGAATGACCGAGCCGTTGCCAATTGCGGACATCAGCGAGCAGTTGGAAGACTCGGCTGAGCGCGAGCTGCCAAAGCTTGCTGAATGCGATGAATGCGCCGGGCTCGATGTCGAAGAGTTGATAGTTCACGGCGAGGCTGCGACTGAGATCGTTCGGGTAGCAAAAGAGCGCGAAGTTGATCTCATAGTAATCGCTTCGCACGGCCGCACCGGATTGGGCCGGATCCTCTTTGGCTCGACCGCTGAAGCAGTGGTGCGACATGCCACCTGTCCCGTGCTGGTGGTGAAGCCCCCAATGTCCGAAGACACGGAATAGTCTGGCGATTCCTCTTATTCTCACCCGGTTTCAACCGGGTGATAGTGGCAGATTAGAGTGATTAACCGTTTCAACGGTTTGTGTATCGAGTTATGGGAAACCGTTAAGACGGTTAAGCGACAAGGACAATGCTCCACACCCGGTTGAAACCGGGTGTGAAAGATAAACACCCAAATCCATTACGAGTTGCTCTTTCCTCCAGACCGAACTAATCACTGATAACTTTCTGAATGCATAGCCTCGACTTTCTTTACGACCTCATCGGCCAGTATGGTGTCTATGCTGTCTTTGTCCTGGCGATGATCGAGGGTGACATTACCCTGCTGCTTGCCGGAGTTCTGGCGCACAGCCGCTTCTTTGGTGAGTACAGTTTCCTTCGTGTGTTGTGGTGGGGCACGCTCGGCGGCGCAGCCAGCGATAACATCGCCTATTGGCTGGGTCGAAGTTTTGACAAAGGCATCCGTGATATTCGGTTCTACAAAGCTGCGCGGCCACGTATTGAACGCTTAACTAATACGTTTGGCGGGCTCTCGTTATTTCTATCGAAGTACATTTACGGTCTCCGCTGGGCATCGTGTACTTTCTACGGCGTTGGGCGCATGCCTTACTTCCGGTTCTTCTTTATTTCGTTGGCCAGTTGTTTTGTCTGGGTGTTTGTTCTAAGCGGCGCCGGATATTTTTTCAGCGGAGCTGTTATCGGCGTTATCGGTGACTTTCAGCGGCTCGGCAAGATACTGCTGGTTATCGTAGTGGTTGGTATCGTCAGCTTCTATCTTGCCGAACGTTTTTGGTTATCGAAGAAGGTTGAAGAGGTCAATCCGGAACGTTTCCAGGAGTTTGAGCAGGCGGCCCAGGAAAAACTTCAGGAGTTGCAGGAACGTATCCCTTTCAAGCCTCAGCTACACCGCAAGGACGAGGTCGTTTCAAAAACCAAGGATCATCCAGCACCAAAGATCCAGAACCCGGAGCGCTAACCGTCCGAGGTTTGTTGCGTGGGCTGAAGTTTCACAGTCTCACCCGGTACCAACGGCAATAACGTACTTGACTCATTCAAACATTGACTGAGCGGAGGCGATTTGGATTTAGGCCACAAATGAACACTGATATGACGGATCTGAGTAAATCGGAATTCTAGATCCGTGTTACTCCGTGTTCATCTGAGGCCAAGAATGAATTAGGTACGGGCGGGGCGTCGTCTTGCTGAGTCAAGTATGCTCTGCTGTTTCAACCGGGTGGCTTAGCAAGCAACTCATTTCGTTAAGGTTTCAACGATTTACTCTCGTCGTTTGCATTCAAACCGTTGAAACGGTTCAATCTCATTCTGAGCTCATTCTGAGGGCTAATTCTGAAGGCTAATTCTGAAGGCCTATCTCGTCGCCGGGCAAAGCCGCGGCGTGAATGAGAAGTAGCCCAAACTAGACCAACAATCGAATCTTGATTCTGCATAGTTCAATAAGACCAAACCAATCGTGATAATCGAATCATCCGCACCTACTCGTGTTGACCTGGCCGGAGGAACTATCGACATATGGCCGCTCTATTTGTTTCACCCTGGCGCTACGACTGTGAACTTCGCTCTTTCGCTGCGCACCCATTGTCGAATTGAAACCAGAGACGACGATGTTATCGTGCTTGAATCACGCGATCGTGACGTGCGATTCGAAACTAGCCTCGGAGAAATTGAAGAGCTTATCCACGACGAGCGACTCGAGCTCATTTCAAAGCTCGTCCACTTTTTCAAACCAAACACCGGTTTCAATTTGACAGCCTACAGCGAAGTGCCTGCGGGCGCAGGACTGGCGGGGTCTTCGGCGCTGAACATTGCTTGCGTCGGCGCGCTCAATAAGCTCGTTGGCAATCGTTATGGCCAGCATAAGTTCGTAACGCTGGCTGCCAACATTGAGACAACCGTGATCAAAGTGCCCGCGGGATTTCAGGACTATTACCCGGCGCTTTACGGCTCAGTCTCGTGCATTCATTTTCGTCCCGATGGAATCGAGCGCGAAGCCCTGGAAGTTAATGTGGCGGAGTTGGAACGTCGTATCGCCATCTGCTACACAGGCGAGCCGCGTTTGTCGGGGATCAATAATTGGGAAGTCTTCAAACGTCACATCGACGGTGACCCCGATTTATTTCAGATGTTCGATGGGATTCGCGACTCGGGCCGGCGCATGCGCGAATTGCTGCTCAATGATGATTGGAATGGCATTGCTGATTCGATGCGACGGGCGCATCCGAACCGAAAGCAGCTCGCGCCTAATATCACTACGCCGCAAATGGATGCGCTGATTGATAAGGCGCTGGCCAACGGCGCTGAAGCTGCCAAGGTTTGTGGCGCCGGCGGTGGTGGATGCATGGCTTTCCTTTGCGCTGAAGGTCGCAAGGCCGAAGTCGAACGCGCCCTGTCCCAAGAAGAAGGCGTCGAAGTTCTGGATTGGAAAGTCTCTCGTGAAGGGCTAGTGGTAAAGGAAAGCTAGGAACCTATCCACAGATTACGCAGATTACACTGATTGTTTTGGTCCGAATTGTTACGTAGTCCGTGAATTGTAGGCGTCACCTTCCGAGTGAAGCCCCAAAACATCTGTGTAATCTGCGTAATCTGTGGATAGGTTTTTTGTTTTTATCCGCCTTCGGAGCGTTGTTTGGCGGCGGCAGATACGGCTGCAAGTCTCGCCACTTTTTGTTCGAAAGTCTCACCGGGCACAGGTCCAGTATCCTTGACTCCACAATAAGTAGACCGCTTCATCAGCGCGCGATCCGCCTGGCCAGTCGGCTTGTGTGGTTGACTTGAGCTGCCCGCAGCAAGGTCGGCTTCCGTTTCAGCCCCGGCAACTGGCGAAGCAGGCGCGGCTGTCTCGCTGAGCGCAGCTGCGGCTCCTGTCTCGGCCTGGGCTTCGGCTGCGGGACGATGTGCATCAGCCTCGGCTGAAGAATCTCGCAGGGTTTCTACCTCATCGCCGCCACCTTCTTCAGATCGTTGCTTCGCGCCTGCTGAGACTTTCCTGAGCCGCTCAACTTTCTGCTCGAAAGTCTCGCCAGCCACAGGTCCTGTATCAACGACGCCAGCATAAGTCGAACGTTTGAAAAGAGCGCGATTCGGATTCTCGCCGAGCTTGTGACCAGCAGCCTTCGCAGCCGGCGCTGGAGCTTTGGCTTTGGGAGGCGGCGCGATCGCCGCTGCCGCGACTTTAGCTGCAGCGTCAACTTTCGGAGCAGGTTTAGCGGCGGGCTGCTCGACGGCTGGATCAACGATTACAAAAACGCCTTTGTCGTTTTTCTTGACTACCGGAAGCGTGCCTCCAGCGGCCTGCAACAGCGCCGTGAGTTCTGCTTCGACGAAGCGTTTTTGCTTTCCAGGATCGCGCACGTGGCCCAACGGAGGTCCAACGTAAAGCGTTCCGCAGGTTTGGCATTTGGAGAGTACGTTGTCGCCACGCAGATGAACCTCGGCAGGCTCTCCAGCGGTCTTCAATTGTTTTAGATGGCCATTGCAGAGCTTTCCTTTTTCGTTCCGCTCATTACAAACAGTCTGAGCATTCGTGATCTGTTTCGGCACAGACGAAGGCACTGCAGGTTGGCTGGCGCTCTTATCGGATACGTTAGCTGACATTGCTTGTCGATTTACCGGAGATGAGCGGATTTCAGTTCGAACGGTTCTCGAATCTTACCCAGTCTGCGAAAGAAGAGTCAATCAATACTATCCACAGCTTACACAGATGTTTGGTTGGATGACGAATGACGTCGACCGCTAATGCCTTCCGTTATGCCTGTGAAATCTGCGCAATCTGTGGATAGTTCTCGCTCCGGTTGTGGCCTATTTTGAAAAAGCTTCGTCCAATTGGCTATTGTCTGACGTCTGGATCGGTGATATAAGCCGCTTGTTCTAACCCCTTAACCCCCGCGGAGGCTCACGTTATGAACAAAATACCCTTCTTCGGTAGATGCTTGTTTCTCGCACTTTGTGTCGCAGTGGCTTTGATAGTCGTGTATGGCGGGCCATCTGAAAAAGTAACGATACGAGGGGAGATTTCCACGCCGGTTAAAGATGGTTCGGGGTTGCCCGCCGTAACCGCTGCAGGCAAGTTCTGTTGTGTCAAATGCACCCCCAAAGAGGGAGGGGGGTACACTTGTACAGGCTGTGCACCTGCAGATCCTAAGGCGTGCAAATTTAGCATCCAGAAGCCCCTATTTCTTGATTGCATTGGAAGTCACACAGAAGACGGTAAAGGAAATCTAGACTGTAGTCGTTGATTGGCTAAATCACCGGCTTGTTTTGAAATTAGGCCACTACCCTCGCTCCTCCTCAGGTCCCTGTTGCAATCTCTCGTGATAAGCTGCGGGAGATGTTCAAGAGATTCCTCGGGTCAATTTTCAGACGCGCACCTTCGTCTTTGCGTCGCTTTTATTCCCGGTTCTTTAACGATCAGTTCAGCGTCACCGCGGGAGCCGTCGTAATCGATGCCAACGATCGAATCCTGCTCTTGAAGCATGTCTTTCGCGCGGGCAGCGGCTGGGGAATTCCGGGAGGATTTATCAAAGCTGGGGAACAGCCTGAAGAAGCAGTCCGTCGCGAGTTAATGGAAGAAGTCGGCCTGGAACTGGGGACCACGGAGGTAGCGTTCATCAGGACACTGAGACGCATGCGGCAAGTCGAGGTTCTGTTCTTGTGCACTCCCAATGGGATAGCTGAACCGCGTAGCGTTGAGATCGAACGAGCCGAGTGGTTTCCCTTAACAGCTTTGCCCGAGGCGTTATCGAAAGATCAGCATTTTCTAATTCAGCGCACGCTCAGTCATAGGGCAAAGCGCCCAACTTGATGTATCCTAATCGGCATTCAGTAATAGTAAGTAGTAATTAGCAATCAGTAATCAGTAATCAGCAATCAGCAATCAGCAATCAGTAATCAGCCGTCAGCCAGGAACTTGGGTTCTTTGTTCTTAGTTCTTTGTAGTTGTTGCTGCTTCAACATATCAAGTCCGTAGGGTCAACGCGCGGAGGAGCCCGCCCAGA
>Ga0134125_10000086_pt1 | contig 137245 bp, 112 predicted proteins | sample KB31751_FD_96464 | JGI IMG/M metagenome (GOLD analysis project Ga0134125, IMG submission 96464) | Terrestrial soil microbial communities with excess Nitrogen fertilizer from Kellogg Biological Station, Michigan, USA - KB3-175-1 | ecosystem: Environmental > Terrestrial > Soil > Unclassified ...
TCCTGACTGCTGCTTCCTTAAACTCTTTCGTGAACTTCCTGCGTCCTGCTCCCATGACTCAATTCTCCATTCGATGAAAAATGAGTCTTAACTGTTTGTCTCAATTTAGGGGACAAGTCCAGTGGCTTCCGTGGTGACGGTGCGAACACTTCCTGTTCCTGTGTTGGTGGCCTTGATTTCGACCCCTGGTATGGCGGCGCCGGTCTCATCCCGGACCGTTCCGTTGATTTGAGCCGTGGACTGCGCCAGCGCCGCCCCCAGCGGCAGAAGTATCAGGAGCAGTGCAGACACAAGCGGTGTTCGGATCGTCATGGAATCCCCTTTTTCTGGATGCGGTCCCAGTGGGGCGGATTTTATTGACGAAATGACTTCGATGCAATGATCCATTTGGACTATGCGAACGTACGGCCGACCGACAGCGCACTATGCGTTGGATAATAGGCTCCGATGAAACGGTTCGGCGCAGCGGTGGCGCTACTCTGCGCGCTCTTTTCAAACCTTGCGCTCGCGCTCGATCCACGTAAAGCGTTGACGCAGTATTCCGCATCTGTCTGGACACAGGAGCAGGGTCTGCCGCAGGATGCCATCACGGCCATCGCTCAAACGAGCGATGGTTACCTGTGGCTTGGCACGGATGAAGGACTCGCACGATTCGACGGCTACGAGTTTGTCTCGCTCAGCCACGAAAGCGGGGCGCCGGCCGCAAGTTCGATCGCCGCGCTGGCCGGTGGAAAAGACGGGGCTTTGTGGATCGGCTCGCGTGCGGGGCTGACACTCTTCAAAGGCGGCCGTTTTCAGACTTACACACGCAAAGATGGACTCCCCGGAGGGCTGGTCTCAGACCTGTTCATCGATCACGCGGGAATTCTCTGGGTTGTGGCGGGCGGAAACCTCAGCCGTTTCGACGGCGCCCACTTTACTACCTTCATCAGGGGGCGGGATGTCACGCTTCAGTCGGTCCGCGCCGTCACCGAGAGCGTAGATCACGAGCTGTATATCTGCGGAAACAGCTCGGTCGCGAAGTTCGTGAACGGCAAGTTTGTTACTGTCATCGGTCCCGATGCCCTGGGTTCCGATTTCCCTTCGCACATTCAGGCCGACAGGAATGGAAATCTCTGGATCACCGGTGCGCGCGGCGTAATCGAACGCCTGAAGGACGGAACTCTGAAGCGCTACCGGCGCAACGAAGGTTTGTCCGACGCTTTCGGCATGAACACGGTTATTCAGGACCGGGGCGGAACGATCTGGGTCGGCACGGACTGGGGATTATCTCGCCTGGAAGGGCACAAGTTTCGCAATCTTCCCGATTCCCGCGACGGCTCTCCCGCGCGATGCATTTTCGAGGACCGTGAAGGCAACCTCTGGGTCGGAAGCGATAACGGATTGACTCGATATCGCGATGACTTATTCACCTCTTTGGGGAAGTCGGAGGGGTTGCCGGAGAACGGTCCCACAACACTCCTGCAGGATCACAAAGGGATCGTTTGGGCCGGATATGACGATGGCCTGCTGATGATTAATAGCTCCACGCACCTGCTCGCAGTGCGCGTTTCGAGCGCGAGGTTGTTCAGTCGACATCTTCATGAAACGCCGTCCGGCGAGTTGCTGGTGCCGTCGCGGCAGGGCCTGATTCGAATCAGGGAAGGTCGTCAAACAACGTTCATCGCGCCCGATCCGCAGGGCCGTAAGACTGTTTTCGATGCTCTGGAAGATAGTTCCGGGCGCTTGTGGCTGGCACTCCCTAACGGTCTGGGCGAACTCGAAGACGGACGGTTGAAGATAGTTATCCCCGCCGGGCCTCTCTATCGTGATGATTCCTTCTACGCTCTGGCTGCTTCGCCGGACGGAGTAGTCTGGGCAGGAACGTTATCTGATGGGCTCTGGCGTTACTCCAATGGTCAGAAGCGTTTGTTCACCACGTCCGATGGACTTACAAGCGATCAGGTCCGATCTCTCTATCTTGATGGTTCAGGCACCCTATGGATCGGCACGCAGGACGGCGGCCTGAACTCCTTCCAGGATGGAAAGTTTGTGGCCTATCGAGCTCGTGACGGTATTTTGAGCGACAACATCCACGGAATCACTGATGATGGTGAGTCACTCTGGCTCAGCACTTCGCGCGGGATCAGCCGCGTAGCTCACGTACAACTGAACGACTTCGCACACCGCAAGATCAGGTTCCTCCACCCAATCAATTATGGTGTCGATGACGGACTGCGGAGTGCACAAGCCAATGGGGGTGAACGTCTCGCCGATGGCACAATCTGGTTTGCGACCAACCGGGGCATCGCGATTTACGATCCGAAAGTCAACGAAACAGCACCCTTACCGCCCCTGGCACACATTCTCGATCTGTCTGCCGGGCGGCACTCGTTCGGTAACATTCACCCGCGCCTGCCTGCCGGCAACGGACGCGTTCAGATCCGTTACACGGGAATCCACCTGCGTGCGCCGGATCGCGTGCAATATTCCTACATGCTTGATGGTCTCGACGCAGAATGGTCGAGCGCCGACAGCGCCCGTCTCGTCAATTACGACAGCCTTGAGCACGGACATTTTCGATTCCGGGTTAAGGCGGAGATCCCCGGCGGATCCATCAGCGAGAGTGCCATCGACTTCGACGTCGATCCTCACTTTTACGAAACCGTCTGGTTTCGCGCGCTGCTCGTGGCGATGGGCGCCGGTCTGATTGTTGCGGCTTACAAATTCAGAGAGCGTCAGGTGAGGTCGCGGTTCGCACTCGTTCTGGCCGAACGCGCCCGCCTCGCACGCGAGGTTCACGATACGCTCGCACAGGGTTATGTGGGAATTGCGTCGCAGCTTGATGTCGTCGATCTGACGATGCCTTCCGACGCCGCTCCGGCGCGATCCGCGCTGGCATTGGCGCGGCGCATGGCGAGACACAGCATCACCGAAGCCCGGCGTTCGCTGATGGACCTGCGAGCCTCTGCGCTGGAGGATCAGAATCTGGCAGTGGCTCTCGAATCCGGAGCCGGACGCTGGACCGCGGGTTCCGATACCGCGGTAAATGTCAGCGTGAAAGGGGATGCCTCCCACTTGCCTGAGGAGGTCGCCCATCATGTATTCCGCATTGCCCAGGAGGCTGTCGCCAATGCCGTGAGCCATGCGGCGCCGCACGCCATCCATGTGGAACTGCGAATTGAAGCCAACCAGCTTCGGCTGCAAATCGAGGACGATGGATGCGGGTTTGAACCGGGCGACGCGTTCACCTCGAAAAAAGGCCATTTCGGCTTGATCGGTATGCGCGAACGAGCAGAGCGAATCAGGGGAAGATTAGACCTTACGAGCGGTCGCGGCAAGGGTACTCGCGTCGCGGTCGTGGTGCCGTTGCAATGAAGAAACTTCGCATTCTTCTCGCCGAAGATCATCTCATCGCGCGGATGGGAGTTTGCTCGATCATCAACACGCAACCGGATATGACTGTGGTCGCTGAAGCCGTCAACGGCGAGCAGGCGGTCACCGCGTATCGTGAAAAAAAACCCCATGTGGCGCTGATCGATCTCCGGATGCCGATTATGTCGGGCACGGAGGCCGCCGCGGAGATTCGCAACGAATTCCCCGATGCGAAGCTGATCGCGCTGACCACGTACGAGGGTGATGAAAACGTCCGACGCGCCATAGCATCCGGTTTCCGCGCCTATCTCACCAAAGACGTCCGTCATGAGGAACTGCTCAACACGATACGTTCGGTTAACGCCGGCGAAACGTGCGTCCCGGCAGAACTCCTGAAGCATCCTGCGTCTCAGCTGAGCGCGCGGGAAATCGAAGTACTTGAGTTGGTCGTGGCGGGCCTGTCGAACAAGCAGATCGCGGGACATTTGAACATCGCCGAGCCAACGGCGAAAAATCACGTGAAGAGCATCCTCGCAAAGTTAAACGTGCGGGACAGAACACAGGCTGCTACGGCCGCGATACAGCGGGGAATCGTGACGCTGCCCTAAACTTCGGACTTCCACGGCGCAAATCCACTACAGGGATGACACGCGGGGCACTCGGGGGCGCGGAGCCCGGAACAAGCCTCTCAAAGTGATTCCCGCACTGGCGGCACGTGTATTCAAAAAAGGCCACTGATCCACGTCGTTTGCGGGAGTCCGATCGCCGCTCAGTCAATTTCCGGGCTTGAAAAATTCATGAAGACCAGCCGGAATTGGTTGTTGAGTCACGCCATGTGCATCAACAAAACATGAAATCATCCGGGTGAATGAGCGCGAACTTCTTTCCCGCCAGGGTCTCTCAATACGGGTGGAGTTCTCGAATTTCATGAACCGCACATACTTAAACAATCCGCTTGCCAGCAATCCAACTGTTCCAGTCACGCGCAATGCAGCTACCGGCCAGACAACCGGCGGATTCGGCTACATCAGCACGGCATTCGCAAGCACGAACCAACTCGCGCAACCGCGAAATGGGACCATCGTCGCCCGGTTCACGTTTTAGCGCGGATCCCGAATCTGGGCAACACCGTAAACCGGCAGTAAGGTGTAACAAACGGCCAAGGGGTTTCTGTGCCGATCCCTTGCCCGAAGATGATCTGTGCCGCGCTGTTCACGTGATCCTCCAGTGAACTCCTTAATTCCGTTGCCGGTCGCGACGGACGGGTGCCGCGGCGGGCTGTTTTGTTCACGGTACGATTTTCAGGCCAATGTTCAGACGCTCGCCGTGAGGCTGGATCGTCACATCGCGAAAATCCCGAATGGCCAGATCATGGCGCAAAATATCCGCTGGAAAAGTAGTTACAAGCGCGACAACCTGCATCCCCGCGTTCAACCCGGCCTCAATTCCCGGCCGTGTGTCTTCGAAAACCACGCAGGCGCCTGGAGCGACGCCTAAACGCTCGGCAGCCTGTAAGTAGCCTTCCGGATGCGGCTTCCCGTTACGAATTTCATCGACGGGGATCATCACTTTGGGAAGCGGCAATCCTGCGGCAAGAACGCGCGCTTCCGCAAGCGCCCTGCACACGGAGGTCACTATCGCCCATGAATGGCCCTGAACCGCATTTACGGCTTCAATGGCCCCTGGGACTGCGAGAATGCCTTCAAGGTGTGTCGCCTCATAATGCCGCATCTGCTGAATTTCATGAGTATGATCTCGCGCCGGTAAAAAGTGCTCCATGGTCGCGATAGTCGGACGTCCATGCGAAAACCGGAGTACAGCGTCAAGTGGAATTTCATGCCGTTCGGCCCACCGGCCCCAGGCACGTTCAACAACGTGGGTGGAATCAACCAGCGTACCGTCCATATCGAACAACACGGCCTTACAGCCCAGGTTGAAGTTTGGCCCCACACCCGATTATTGATCGATCCGCGCAACGAGTACGTGAGTAAAGATCTGAAACCAGGCCTTTCAGAATCGTTTTCCGGTTCAGGTCGGATGACGCGATTCGCGCCCATCGGGAGTCGAGTCCAACCCGATCGTTCTCCCAAATCCGGGCCGGACGTGGAAGCGCTTGCAACCGCGTGGCATGATTTTCTTTTTCTGGAGGCAGCATGCATAAAATTCAGGCCGCCCGTCTCTTAGCCGCACTAATGATGCAAGCCGCGATCGCGCAGAACCCGGCGCCTCCGGCCAGACCTGCGCCACCCACACGCGACCCTCATGCGCCGGGCCGTTGGATGGTGAAACGCCGCACAACGATCCTCGGGCTGCTCTCAGCCAGTATCGCCGCTATGACGATTAACGCGGGCGTCACGGCGAGTACGCTCTCACCGCCGGCAACGGCGGAAGCAACGCCCGACATTGACGGCTTCATTCACCGCTGGCTCGTGCTCGAGCCCATCCCGGCCAACGGACTCACCAACAGCGCGGTGCAGGCGCTGGTCAAGAAGGAATCTTTTTCCCGATCAGTTCACTGTCGTGCCCTCCGATGTCGATAAGGTAACGGTCGCCGGCGCCGAACTCGTCTGGCATGCGATCGACACGAAGAATTACAACCTGAACCTGTTCCACTTCGCGACCGCTTTGAAGAAGAAAACGTCCGACGCTGCTTTGCGTTCGTCGATCGCGATTTCCTGGTATGTGGTCATGGCGTGAGATAAGCGACCTGGGTGGCAGACGATCGTTTTCCGTCGTCCGCCACCGGCCTGGCAGCCACAAAAAGACGATCGCCCGTCCCACAGCTTCATGACGCTTGTGAACACACAAACGGCTGTGAAATAATCCGCAAAGCTGATGAAAGCGTTTGCACCTATACGCCATTTATTCCTGAAGGCCTTGCTTGCCTGAAATGCCCGCTCTGATGCTGTTTCAGGCTTCCGCCCGGCTCATCCATCTGAGCTGGGTGGATACCGCGATTATCGCGATCTATTTCCTGGCCGTGCTCGCGATCGGGTTCTACCTCAAAGAGCAGACCCAAACCGGCCAGGACTTTTTTCTGGCAGGCCGCGAGATGACCGCCTGGATCGCCGGCCTTGGATTCCTCTCCGCGAACCTGGGCGCGCTCGAACTGATGGGCTGGGCTGCCGCCAGTTACCAGTACGGCATTCTGGCGACTCACTGGTATTGGATCGGCGCCATCCCGGCCATGCTGTTCCTGGCCATCGTGATGATGCCGTTTTATTACATCAGCAAGACGCACTCAGTGCCAGGTTACTTGAAGCTCCGCTTTGGAGAGCCCGCCCGGGCGTTCTCGGCGATCACGTTCGCTTTCATGACCGTGCTGATGAGCGGCATCAACATGTACTCGATGGCGCTGGTGATGAAAGTCGTACTGGGCTGGGATATCAACTTCAGCATTTGGGTGTCGTCCCTGACAGTTGCTGTCTACGTCGCCCTCGGCGGCCTGCGCTCGGCGATCTTCAACGAGGTGCTCCAGTTCGTGCTGATCTGGCTGGGCGTTCTGCTCATTCCGATTCTGGGTTTGAAGGAAACGGGCGGCTGGACCGGCCTGCAGCAACGCCTCGCCACCACTCTCGGCAGCACCGACTACACGCACCTGTGGAGCACGCTCGGATCGTTCAAAGACAATCCCATGGGGATTCACTGGACCGGCATCGTACTCGGCCTCGGCTGGGTCATTTCATTCGGCTACTGGACTACCGACTTCCTGGTTGTGCAGCGGGTGCTGACCGCGAAGGACCTGCGCTCGGCGAAGATGGCGCCGGTGATCGGGGCCGGCTTCAAGATGATGGTGCCGTTCATCGTGATTCTGCCCGGACTTCTGGGACTCGCACTGCTGCCCGAGAAACTGACAGGTGAAGCCGCCGCGGTCGCATCGAACGGTCACAGTTATAACGAAGTGCTGCCGTTGATGCTGGCGCGCTATTTCGGGTCTGGTCTCCTTGGACTCGGCATTACAGCGCTAATCGCGGGCTTCATGTCCGGTATGGCCGGGAACGTCACTGCGTTCTCGACAGTGTGGACTTACGACATCTACCGCGCGCTGATCCGAAAGAACGGGACGGATGCGCACTACGTGAGCATGGGGCGTTGGTGTACCATCCTCGGGGTCCTGATCAGTATCGGGACCGCATATCTTGTGATGCAGTTTCTCAGCATCATGGATTACGTGCAGGCGCTGTTCAGCTTTTTCATCGCACCCTTGTTCGGCACGGTGCTGCTCGGCATGCTTTGGAAACGGGCCACTCCGGCCGGCGGCTTCTGGGGGCTGCTTACCGGGACGCTTTCCTCGATCGGGATGTGGGCCTGGGTAAAGCTCTACCCCAGCGCGCTCTCGATCATCGCGCTTTCGCCGAACGCGAAGGACATGGCCGAGAACATGTACCGGGGGCTTTGGTCGTGGCTGATTTGTGTAATCATCACGGTTGCTGTGAGCATGGCTACGAAGCCCTTGCCTGACAAACAGCTTGCAGGGCTCGTGTATGGGTACACGAATCTGCCACCTGAGGATCAGGTTCCGCTGCTTCAGCGGCCCCTGTTCTGGGCAGCCGTTGTCGCCGTTGTATTCATTGTTCTGAACATAATCTTCTGGTAGCTTCGATGCCGCAGAAAGAAACGATTTCGATTTGGTATTTCATCGGCTGGCTGATCCTGGTTTACGGACTGCTCATTCTCGGAGCAGGGATCGGCGAACTGTCGACGCCGTCCTCGGTAGTGATGGCTGATCTGCACGTGGGAATTTGGTGGGGTGCGTTACTGATCGTGATCGGAGCTATCTACATCTACTTCTTTCGCCCGGGGAAATCGGCTTAGCGTAGTGCCGAGGTGGGCTTCTGTTCCACCGTATTCGAAAGGGTACCGATCCCGTGATCGAGATATCCACGCGGTCGCCGGGCGCGAGAGTGAATCAATCCGGCGGGACGATGCCGGTGCCTGTCATGAGAAACGTGCCTTGCGGGAACGAAGCCTCGCGATAGATAGTGCACCAACTCATCCAGCCGCCTCTTCATAGCCGGCCGCTTCGTAGCGTCCTCGAATACGAGCGAGCCGGCGCGCGAAATACGCGGCCGGATTTCCGTCTCCGGCGCGGGAATCTCCGGCAACACCTGCGGGCCCTGACGCAGAGCAGTTGTCGTAGACCTTCGCTTGCGGCAGATACAGCGGATTCTCGCCCCCGATGTCGCGTGAACTCATATCGTTTCCAGCCGTATAGCCGAGTATCTTTCCAGGCGGCGATATCAGCGGCGTCAGTTCCGGCTCCGGGACATTCCATTTCGAATCCCGCCGGATTCGTACGGCCGCACCACTGCCAACGACCCGATACGGCGTGGCTTTGAAGAATACTTCGGGACGCTCGGCCACGTAGACGCGGTCGTAGAAATCTCCTCCACGCGCAACTTCGGACTCCGCCATGCGGGCGGCCCGGCTCCGCGGCTGCGTGATCCCTGCGGCAACTGCAGCTCGGCCTGAAATACGGATTCTGACGAACCGGCTTAACCGGCATCGGGTGTTGTCGGCAACGGCGGCGGTATGAAATAATCGCGCGTGGATTGGAAGCGTTTTCATAGCTCTGGTCCCGAGGCTTCCGATGAGAGATTTCAGACCATCCAGACGCTCTGTTCTCAAAACGCTGGCCGTCGTGCCCGCCATCCTGCATGCGCAGACGGCCGCCACGCGCGCCCGTATCAAAGTTGATACCGAGCGCGTGATCGGCGATATCGACCCCAAGCTCTACGGCAATTTCATCGAGCACCTGGGACGTTGTATCGAAGGCGGCGTGTTCGACGAAGGTTCTCCGCTCTCCGATTCCAACGGCTATCGCAAGGACGTCCTCGAAGCGGCGAAGAACCTTGGTGTCTCCATTCTTCGCTGGCCCGGCGGGAACTTCTCGTCGAACTACCACTGGCAGGATGGCATCGGTCCGCGCGATAAGCGGCCGCCGCGCCTTGAGATGGCGTGGGGAACGGTCGAGAGCAACCGCTTCGGGACGCACGAATTTCTGAACTACTGCGAGTTGGCGCACACCGAACCTTATATCTGCGCCAATCTGGGCACCGGATCGTGGGAAGAAGCGCAGCAGTGGGTGGAGTACGTGAACTCTTCGCAGGATACCGAGATGACGCGCCTCCGTAAGCAGAACGGCCGCCGCGATCCGTGGAAGGTGACCTACTGGGGACTCGGCAATGAGATGGACGGGCCGTGGCAGATGGGCCACAAGAGCGCCGAGGATTACGGCAAATTCGCGCTCGAAGCGGCCAAGTTGATGAAGTGGACCGATCCCAACATCAAGTTGATTGCGGCCGGGTCGTCGAACTACAACAATGGAATCGATTGGATTGGCTGGAACCGGACAATACTCGACTTCCTGAAGACGCATGCCGATTACCTTTCGCTGCACATGTATGTCGGGAACACATCGAACGAGTTCGGTGAATTCCTGGCGAATTCCATGGTGCTCAATGAACGCATCCGGATCAGCGAAGGGGTTATCAATGCAGTGATGTCCGGGCAGCCGCGCGATCGTAAAGTCTACATTGCCTGGGACGAGTGGAATGTCTGGTACAGGGCGCGCGGGAATTCGCAACGCGGGCGCCGCATTCTCGAGGAGCGTTACAACCTGGAAGACGCGCTGGTGGTCGCGACCTTCCTCAATACGTTCGTGAACAATGCACACATCGTGAAGATCGCCAATATGGCGCAGCTCGTCAACGTCATCGCGCCTATCTTTACGGATGAAAAGCGGATGTTCCTCCAGACGATCTACTATCCGCTGGCGTTGTTCGCGAAGAACACCAAAGGTAAGGCGCTCGATCTGCTCATCAAGGGCCCTGTTTACAAGACGCGCAATATCGACGAGGTTCCCCATCTCGATGCCTCCGCGGCTCTTGACAACGGAACTCTGGTGATCAATGTAGTCAACCGCCACCGCGATCAGGCTGTCGAAGCCGACATCGAACTTGAGGACAAACAGTTCTCAGGCTCCGCGGAGGTGTTCGAAGTCAACGCTTCCGACATCAAAGCAGAGAACAGCTTCGACGCTACGACGGTGAAAACGACGCAACGCCAGGCGAAGGCGGAGAACAAGGTCCTGCGATACAGCTTCCCGCCGCATTCTTATACGATGCTGAGGACGAAGCTCGCCTAGATCGCATCGTGGGCAAACGGGAATGAGCTTTGTAGCGGGTGTAGATTTCGGAACGCTGAGCGTTCGCGTTTCGATAGTCGACAGCGAGCGCGGACGAATCGGATCAGGGGTGGCGGAATATCCCCTGCACCGCAAACGCGAGGATCCCGATTACGCCACGCAGAGTCACGCCGATCATATGAAGGCGCTGGCCGAGGCGATGCGGCTGGGGCTGAAAAACGCGGCAATCGACGGCCAATCGATTGAAGCGCTCGCGCTCGACACTACGGGCTCCAGCGTGATCCCCGTTGGCGACTGCCTTCAGCCCCTCGACGAGTATTACCTGTGGTGCGATCACCGTGCGGCCGGCGAGGCCGCGCTGATCACAAAGACGGCACATAACCAGCACCTCGAGGCGATCGACTGGTGCGGAGGGACATATTCATCCGAGTGGGGTTTTTCGAAACTTCTGCACTGGCTGCGGCATCATGCGGAAAAACGATCGAGCCTTGTTACGGCCTTTGAACACTGCGACATGCTTACCGCTACTTTGTGCGGTGTCACCGATCCGCGGCAGTCGGTGCGCAGCGTTTGCGCCATGGGCCACAAATGGATGTGGAACCCGCAGCTCGGCGGACTCCCCTCCGAAGAGTTCCTTCGGTCCGTCGACCCATTGCTGGGCGGTGTTCGTGAAAAGCTCGGGGGACGCTATGCGGCGTCGGATCAGATCGCGGGGCGCCTCGCACCGGTATGGGCATCGAAGCTGGGACTGCGAGCCGGGATCCCCATCCCCACAGGCGCGTTCGATGCGCACTGGGACGCAATCGGAGCGGGCGTCTGCGTTGGCGATGTCGTAAACGTGGTCGGGACGTCGACCTGCATTATTGCCGTCGCCGACGGTGTGAAGTTGATTCCGGGGCTGTGCGGAGTCGTGCAGGGGTCCGTGCATCCAAAATTTGCGGGCATAGAGGCGGGACTCTCGGCGACGGGCGATATTTTCGACGCGATCGCGCGCAGGGCCGGAACCACGGTGGACGCGCTCTCCCTCGATCTGGATCACTATCGCGCCGGCCAAACCGGGCTCATGCGTCTGACGTGGGACAACGGCGACCGCACGGTTCTGGTGAATCCTGAGCTTGGAGGCATCACGCTCGGCTGGAATCTGCTGCACACCGCGGCGGACGAGTTGTTTGCGGCGATCGAGGGGACTGCGTTCCACACGCGCCTCATACTCGAAAGGATGGAAGACCACGGCGTTCCCATTCGCCGGGTGATCAACGGAGGAGGCATCCCGCAGCGGAATCAGGTGTTGAATCGCGTGTACGCGAACGTTCTGAACAAACCAGTGCTGGTGCCGGATTCGGAAGTCACCAGCCTCGGCTCAGCGATCTTCGCTTTCCTCGCCGCGGGCGCATTCCCAACCATCGAGGCCGCGCAGGAAAAGCTCTGCCCGGCGCATCGGGCAATTGAACCTGACCCTGACCAGGCCGCAGTGTACGAAAGGATGTACGCAATCTACAAGAAGCTGTACTACGGGTTCGGCCGCCCCGATGCATCGCCGATACTCGCCGGTGACATTTTGCCTTCACTCCGGACCATCGCCGCGCGCGCACGGAGCGCTTTATGAGCCTCAACGCGCTGCGTGAAGAAGTGCTGGAGGCGAACCTGGAACTCGTGCGGCGAGGACTCGTTCTCTATACGTTTGGCAATGCCAGTGGCGTCGATCACTCGCAGGGGCTTGTAGCGATCAAACCCAGCGGCGTTCCATATGAGCGCATGCAGCCTGGCGATATCGTTATTGTGGATCTGGAAGGCCGCGTCCGCGAAGGAACCCTGCGGCCGTCATCCGACCTGGCAACGCACCTGATCCTGTACCGCGCGTTCCCTGAAATCGGCGGAGTCGTTCATACACATTCGCGCAACGCCACGGTCTGGGCGCAGGCTGGCCAGGAGATTCCGTGCTTCGGCACGACGCACGCCGATTACTTCCACGGCGCGATTCCGGTAACCGAACATCTGGCGCCCGCCGAAATCGAGGGCGAGTATGAAGCCAACATCGGGCACGCCATCCTTCGGCGGCTCAACGGAATTAATCCAATGCACATGCCGGCTGTACTCGTCGCGGGACATGCGCCATTTACGTGGGGTGAATCCGCCGCTGAAGCGGCTTATCATGCGGTTGTGCTCGAGGAAGTGGCGCTCACGGCCCTGCAGACGCTCGCCGTGAATCCGCAGAGCCAGCCGATATCGCGGCACTTGCTGGACAAACACTTTTTCCGGAAGCATGGACGGAATTCATACTATGGACAAGCAAAGACGTAGACTTTTGCGCGCCGCGGCGGCCCCTGTGGCGGCCGCCTTGCTCGGTTGTTCGAATCGAAAGGAAGCGGCGGCGGTCACGCCGGAGAAGGCGGCGCCTATGCAATGGGGCAAGACCAAAGAAGGCGAAGCCGTCACGCTCTACACGCTGAAGAACGCACAGGGCGCGGAAGCTCGCATCTCGACTTACGGCGGCGTCGTAGTCTCGCTGAAAGTGCCCGACCGCTCCGGCATGATGGGCGACGTCGTTGCCGGGTTCGACAATTTCGACGATTACCTGAAACCGCCTCCCTACTTTGGAGCGATCATCGGGCGTTATGGAAATCGCATCGGGAACGCGCGTTTCTCACTGAATGGGACCGAATACACGCTCCCGAAAAACGACGGGGCAAATACTCTGCACGGCGGGTTGCGTGGATTTGACAAAAGAATCTGGACGGCGAATCCGCAGTCGGCGCAGAGCATTGAACTCAGCTACAAGAGCGCCGACGGAGAGGAGGGTTTTCCGGGTAACTTATCGGCCGTCGTTACCTACACCCTCACAGATGCGAACGAACTCAGGATCGACTATTCGGCGGCCACAGATAAAGACACCGTCGTCAACCTCACCAATCACAGCTACTTCAACCTTGCCGGCGATGGCGACATCCTCGATCACGAGGTCGTCATCAATGCCGATCGCTTCACACCGGTCAACAGCGGCCTCATCCCGACAGGCGAGTTGAAGAGCGTCGCAGGGACTCCATTCGATTTCCGCACTGCGAACAAGATTGGCGAGCGGATCGACCGGAAAGACGAGCAATTGGTGTTCGGGCGCGGATACGATCACAACTGGGTGCTCAACCGGTCCGGCTCCGGACTTGAGCTTGCCGCAAAAGTAACCGATTCGAAATCCGGGCGCGTGCTGGATGTTCTCACGACCGAACCAGGGCTTCAGTTCTATACCGGCAACTTCCTCGACGGGACCTTGAAGGGCAAGGGCAAAACGTACACCAGGCGCTCGGCATTTTGTATGGAGACGCAGCACTTCCCGGACTCGCCGAACAAGCCGAACTTTCCCTCGACCTTACTGAGGCCCAGCCAGACGTATCGCACCACGACGGTGTATCGCTTTTCCGTCTGAGCGGGCGCTGGCCTTTGGCAACACTCAATCGGTTACGATAAAAAGTCTTGCCTGACCGAATGAGCCTGGAGGACGTGGCGCGCAAAGCCCGCGTCTCTCCCGCGACCGTCTCGCGCGTCCTGAACAACATCGGCGTCGTCAAGAGCAGTACGCGCAGCCGGGTGCTCAAAGCCATCGAAGAGCTGAAGTACTACCCGAATGTGCATGCGCGGGCCCTCGCGGGCGGCGCCAGCCATACCCTCGGCCTGATTGTCTCGAATCTGGAAAACCCGTTTTTTCTCGACATTTTCCGGGTGCTGGAACAGGAAGCCCATACGCACGGCTACGAAGTCCTGATCGCCAATACGGATTACGATCCGCAATGGCTCCAGTCCAGCGTGAACATTATGCTGGGACGGCGCGTAGCTGGGTTGGCCCTGATCGTGTCGGAGATCGCCGCCGAAATCCTGGACGAACTCGAAGAGCGCAAGATCCGCACAGTAGTCTATGACGTCGGCTCGCCGAGAAAAGGCATCCACAGCATCAAGGCCAATTACCGGCGCGGCATTGAGCGGGTAACCGAGTACCTCAGAAGTCTGGGTCACAAACGATTTGCCTTCGTTGGGCATCACACTACCCTCGGGCCATTGAATGACCGGAAGCGGGCCTTCGTCGAAGTGATGCAACGCTACCCCGAATTGCAGTTCACCACGGTGGCCGATTCGGACGATTATGCCGGCGGGCGGCGGGCCGTGCAGCAGTTGCTTTCGACGAAATTCCGTCCGACGGCTATCCTGTGCATCAACGATTTCATGGCTGTGGGCGTACTGCGCCAGTTGCGCGACATGAACATCGACGTGCCCGGACAAATTTCGGTGACCGGGTTCGACAATATTACGCTTTCCGAAGTGGTCCACCCGGCGATCACCACGCTGCATATTCCACGAGACCAGATTGGGCGGCAGATCTTCGCGAGCCTTACTTCGAAGCAAGCGCCGGCGCCACAGCAGGAAATTATCATCGCCCCGGAACTGGTCGTCCGCGAGTCGACGGGGCGCGCCGCGACGGACAATTAACTTAACTTTCAGCGGCGCGGCTTTCACTGCACAGCGAAAGCGCTTTCATCTACACTAAATAAGTTCTTGTAAGAACATGCAGCCGCCGCAGCGAAAGCAGCGCTCGGGGGCGATCTTCGCTTCCTCGCTCGACGAAAGCATCGACCAGGTCCCTGCTCTCGCCTTGCTTTTCGCACTCGAAGGCAAGGGCCGAGTGCGCATCGCTTCGGCGAGCACCAAGCACTGTGAGCATGCACAGCGTAGACACCAGCGCTAAGCCTGGGCAACGATTCGCGACGGATTGCACATCATCCTGGATGCCTCCCGTTTTTACGCGGATTTGCTGATTTGGCGCCGCCGACGGCCGGCAGCGGCCCCCCTAACCTCTGAAGTTCCGGCAATGATAACGCTTACATTTTCGGAATGGAATGGTCTTTTTGCCGTTCCGAATCCGAATTTATAGCGACGCCAGGTTGCTCAGTCAGCGTCGGGGATTATGTGTGGCTGCCGAGAAGGATGGAAAACGCATCGTGCGGCAATCGCGACAGCGATTCGACCGTCAGGCTGGCATTCAGGCTATCGGCGTTCCTGCCAACGCCTATGCTCTTCATTCCCGCGCGGCGAGCCGCCTCAACACCCGCAGCCGCGTCTTCCACGACAATGCAGGAACGCGGTTCCGCGCCGGCACGCGACGCCGCGATAAGAAAGACCTGCGGATCGGGCTTCCCCGCCGTCACGTCCTCGGCCCCACCGCTGCCGAAACCATTGCCTGAGCCCCAGCGCATCCAGCACCGCATCGACATTCGCTCGCGGCGCCGACGAAGCAATCGCTTGACGCCAGCCATCGTGATGCAAACACTCTACCCATGCCGCCGCGCCGGGAAGCGGCGCGAGACCCTGGAGTCGCACCAACTCGCGGTAGCGGGATTCCTTCGCGTCGCCGACCCGTTGAATATCTTCACCCCGTGCGTCCGCACCGAGCCATCGCGGAATGATCGCGTCATTTCGCTGGCCGAAGCTGGCGAGACAATCCTGTCGGGTGATGTGGGTGCCCTCGCGGTCGAGCGTTTCCTTCCAGGACCGCCAGTGGTACTCTTCGGAGTCCACCAGAGTTCCATCAAGATCCCACACGACTGCACAACGCAAGATTGCCATCTGCAGTATTATCCGAGCCCGATGGCCGATGCCGCTTCGACTCCCCGTCCTGCTCGCGCCTTTTGGCTCGTCACAACGATGATCAGCAGCGAGGAAAATACGCACGATCCGCCCAGGACCAGCCAGGCAAGCGTCATCGCGCCGGTCACGTCGCGAATGCGGCCAACCAGAAACGGACTGACGTATCCAGCGAGAGGTGGGGTTCTTCCACGAACCATTTCGCGCGAGATCAGCGAATAAGCGAAGCTGGTTGACGGTCCGCGCCCATTCGCCTTTCAGCCGGTCAACCGGCAGCGCCGTTTCCTGCATCGCGCAATCGATGAGCGCCTCACCCAGTGCTTCGATCTCGTGCCCGATGCAATCAAGGAGAGCCGCAATGCGGGCGGCGGGCGGCGAGGAGAAATCGTCCAGGCTGTTGGCGGCGAGCCTGACGGCGCGATCGATCTCCTCCGATGCCTCGCTATACTCGGGTTCCAGCGGTTCGCCGGTGGTGGGCGCGATGGCACGGAAGCACAGTCCCCATCGAGGACCCGCGCCCCGCAATCAAGTTGGTTCCCTTAAGCGCCGCCATCGAGGTTTTCTGATTGCTTCTCACCGTCTCCTGTTTCTCAATGTCTCAGGAGATACGCCACGTCATTCCAGCGAAGCTCATTGCGGAACTGGTGAAGGTCCGTCGTCGCGCCGATCGACAGAAACTCGATATCGGCCATAACCGCGAAATCCTCGAGCGTTTCGGTAGTAATCGCCTGGCTGAATGCGGTGTGGTGCGCCCCGCCGGCGTAGAGCCATGCGGCAGCGGCGGTTTTCAGATTTGGCCGAGGCACCCACACTGCCCGGGCGACCGGAAGTCGAGGCAGGGGCTCCGGCGGATCGATCACATCGATCTCGTTGACGATCATTCGAAAACGATCGCGCACCTGAATTAACGACGCGTTCACCGCATGGCCCGCGGATCCAGTGAAGACCAATCGGACCGGGTCGGGCCTGTTGCCGATCGATAGCGGATGAATCTCGGCGGAGGGGCGGCTCGCTGCGATCGACGGACAGATTTCGAGCATGTGGGCGCCGAGCACTCTCGCCGGGCCGGCAAAGTCGTAGGTGTAGTCCTCCATGAAAGAGGTACCCCCAGGAAGGCCGTGCGCCATCACCTTCATCGTGCGGACGAGGGCCGCTGTCTTCCAGTCGCCCTCGGCGCCGAAGCCGTAGCCATCAGCCATCAGGCGTTGCACGGCGATTCCAGGCAACTGCGGCAGGCCGTGGAGGTCCTGAAATGTATCGGTGAATGCTCCGAAGTTCCCGTCCTGAAGAAAAGCGCGCATGCCGAGCTCAATTTTGGCCGCTTCTTTCAGCGACTGACGGCGCTCTCCTCCGGGACGCAGGGCCGGGGCCATACAGTACCGGTCGTCATACTCGGCAACCAACTCGTCGGCCTCGGCGTCAGACGCCCGGTCGATCGCACACAGCAGATCGCCAACCCCGTACCCACTCACGGAATACCCCAGACGCGCCTGCGCTTCGACCTTATCGCCCTCGGTCACGGCGACATCGCGCATGTTGTCTCCGAAACGCGCGATCTTCAATTGCCGCGACTCCTGCCAACCGGCTGCGGCGCGCGACCAGCTTCCCAGCTGGCTTTCGACATCGGGGTCCTGCCAATGGCCGACAACGATCTTGCGCCTGAGACCAATCCGCATGGCGAGATGGCCAAATTCGCGATCGCCATGCGCCGACTGGTTCAGATTCATGAAATCCATGTCGATGGAATTCCACGGCAGATCGCGGTTGTACTGCGTGTGCAGATGAACTACCGGTTTCACGAGAGCGCGCAACCCACCAAGCCACATCTTTGCCGGAGAGAAGGTGTGCATCCATGTGATGATCCCGGCGCAGCTTGTCGCGGCGTTCGCCTCGCCGCACATCCCGGCGACGGCCTCCGGCGTCGTCAGCACCGCTTTGGGCACAACCGCGAGCGGAATCGCCCTCGATGCGTTCAGCCCACTCACTATCTCGCGGGAATGTTCGGCGACGGTCTGCAAAGTTGCATCGCCATAAAGGTGTTGGCTGCCGGTGACGAACCAGACTTCTTTCCCGGAAAGATCGATCATTGCCGTCAGGTTCTCTCGCAGCCCCAGGAATGCAAGCGCATTCAAAACCTCATTATAGACACCGCATGAATTTCGAATCGCTCGTGGTCGATATCGAGCTGTCGTCACACATGGCGGTCGTTGGACGTGCCCTGCCACCTCCGCGTTAGCTTAGCTTGGCTTAGCTTAGCTATAGCCAGTTAAGTTAAGCTAACGCCGATCACCTACCTGAAAAGGCGCGGTGCGAAATCGTTCAGACAACGCCGCCACGTGAGCCATTCATGTGCCGTTCCAGGAGATTCGAAATATACGTTGTGGATTCCCGCCCTGGTCAACTGCTCGCTGAAGTTCTTTGTGTTGGGGCCCTCGACCGACCCAATCCCAAGGAAGAGAACCTTCATCTTCTTGTTGAAGGCGGCGGGGTCGGCGAAAACGCCGCCGTTGGAGGTTTTTGGATCGAATCCCGCGCCACCGCCGCTCGATCCGCTGAAACCGCCGAGATACGCGAACTTGTCGAGATTCGGCAATACGGTCAGGAACGATTGCATACCGCCCATCGAGAGACCAGCCATCGCGCGGTTCTCGCGGCCCGGCGCGACCCGGTAGGAGTGCTCCACCATCGGGATGAGATCGTCCAGCATCATATCGGTGAAGGTCTTGTCCCAATTCGAGGGGAATCCACCGCGCCCGGGAGCAGCACCGCCGCGCCCGCCCGGGGCTGGCGCTAAATCCGCCAAAGTGGCCCGGGAGATTATGCCCCGCCCCGCATACAAGCTGGCGTCCGCACCGGGCTTCACCGCGTTGAGGTTTTCCATCACGATGATCATCGGCTTCGCCTTCTTCTCCGCGATCAGGTTGTCCATGATGAAGTCGACATGGCCCTGCGCGTCCCAGCCTTGCTCGTTTTCACCCCAGCCGTGCAGAAGATAGAGCACCGGGTAATGATTCCGCGCGTTGGATTCGTACTCTGGCGGGGTGTAGACATAAGCGCGCCGCCACTTTCCGGTGACTTTGGAGTAGTACATGCGCTGGCGCACTTCGCCGTGCGGCACGTCCTTCGCGGAATAGAAATCCGCGTCAGGCGCGGGAATCTCGACCGCGCTGTTATCCCAACCAGAGCCGAAAAACGTCCGCGTCGCAGGATCTGCGATCACCGCGCCGTCGACGACGATGGAATAGTAGTGGAATCCGACGACCTGCGGTGGGATTGTCACCGTCCAGAGCCCGTCTGCGCCTCGCGTCATATCGTGAGCGCCGCCCAGCCGCACCTGTACTTTCTGCGCGTCGGGGGCGGCCACCCGGAATGCTACACGCCCGTCGGAATATATACACGGGTATGGCGCGTTGGGAATATTCAGGGACGACGGCTTGCATTCGTCTTTTGCTTGTCCCGGACACAAAGTGCATACCAGCAACGCCAGCGCTGCGATTCTCATGAGTCGCTCCTTCGTGAAGGGAATCGTATCACCGGGCCGCCGATTCATGCAAGCGCTTCCAACCATTCCCAACAGGGTCGCCCAATGTCTACAGAGATATCTTCAAATCCTGCTGGAAGCGATTCCAGCCCCGAAATGAGATAGACTACGGCTCGATGCCGCCTGCCCGTTTCATCCCACTTTCGCTTTTCCTGAGCGCTGTCGTTTTTGGCCAGACACCCGACACCGGCACCGCCCACAAGGCAGCCGCGACCGCCTTGCTGAATTCGAATAATAGCGGCGCTGCGCATCTTGCATGTCCCGCCACGGTATTCCCCGAGCCGTCGGCCACCCCGCCGGGCGGCGGTCCGGCGCGAGGAGGTCTGGGTCCAGGAGGTCGCGCTCAAGGCGGTCCGGGACAAGCCGCCGACGCTCAGGGTGCCGGACGCGCCGGTGGCCGCGGTGGCCCGGGACGCGGTGCGACGCCGCCGCGCGAGAACTGGTACGCCGAAGGTGGGCAGGTGTTTGACAACCTCTACATGCTCACCACAAAAGTCAACAGTGCCTGGGCCGTAAAGACTTCCGAAGGCATCATTCTGATCGACACGCTGTTCGGCTACGCCGCGCAGGACGAAATCGTCAATGGCATGAAGAAACTCGGCCTCAACCCGGCCGATATCAAATACATCGTGATCAGTCATGCGCACGGCGATCACGACGGCGCGGTCAAATTCCTGCAGGATACCTATCACCCGCACGTGATCCTCGCGCCCAAAGACTGGGAACTCGCGGCGCGCCAAGCCAATCCTTACACGCACGATATGGACGCGACGGACGGCCAGAAACTGACGCTTGGCGACACGACGATTACGGTCTACATCACCCCTGGTCACACCGGCGGCACTCTTTCCTTCCTCGTGCCAGTGAAGGATCACGGCGTGCCGCACATGGCAATGGAGTGGGGCGGCACCGCTTTGAGCGGAAACACGTCCAAGGAAATGCTGCAGTCCTATATCTCAAACGCGAGCCGTTTGCTGGACATCGCCGATGGCGCCGGCGCGGATGTGATCATCGGCAACCACACCGAATATAACGATGCGTTGCCCCGCCTGGAGCAGACCAAAGCGCGGAGGCCCAGCGATCCAAATCCATGGGTGGTCGGCAAGCCGGAGGTCCGGAAATATCTTACGGTCGTGCAGGAATGCGCGAAATCGTGGCTCGCAATCGGCGAGGGCCGCCGCTGAGAAAGGAAGCAACGAATGACGGTTCGATCCATATTGGGGCTGGGCCTTTTCTGGATTGCGCTGGGGGCCAATCCGCTGGCGGCTCATCACTCATTCAACGCGGAGTATGACTTCACCAGGCCGGTATCACTGACGGGAGTCGTCGTCAAATGGGAATTGATCAATCCTCACGGGTGGATCACTCTCGACGCAAAAGACGCGCAGGGCGCGGTTACCCGCTGGATGATCGAAACCGGGAATCCCAATGCGCTGATTCGCGCGGGGTGGAGAAAGGACTCGTTGAAACCTGGCGACGAAGTCATCATCGACGGGTACCGCTCGAAAGACGGCAGCAATACCGCAAACGGCAGCAGTGTGCGTCTTCCCGACGGACGCAAGCTGCTTGCGGGATCGTCGAAAGACGGCAACGCGGTAAAGTAGGCGGCCGGTGATCACAGTAATGACAAAGTGGTCCTTTCGGTTCGCGCTTGCGCTGTTGTTGTTTTCAATTTCGGGAACGGTGCAGGCTGCGGATTTCACGCCGCCTCGCCTGCCGGATGGTCACCCGGACATGCAGGGCCTCTGGTACAAGTTCGCGGGCGAAGGCTTCGATCCCCTTTACGTAGGGCTACTGAACGGAGCCCCGGTAGGTGGAGGAGGCGGGCGCGGCGGCGGAGGCCGAGGAGCGGCGCCAGCAGGAGCCCCCGGCGCCACTGGCTTTCTGCGGCCGGGAGTGCCTGTCCTCCCATATCTGCCCGCCGCAGCCGCGCTCCGAAAAGAAAGGCTGGAACATCATATGTTCGACGATCCCGAAGCGCACTGCCACATTCCCGGCGTGCCTCGCGGAACCGAACAGCCTCCCTACCCCTTCCAGATCATTCAGGACGAGAAATACTTCACCATCCTCTATGAAGCCATGCATGACGTTCGGATCATCCCCACGGACCGAAGTCCGCATCCCAAAAATTACCGCGCGTGGGACGGAGACTCGCGTGGCCATTGGGAAGGCGACACCTTCGTGGTCGATGTGAGCAACTTCAACGGGCGCACCTGGCTCGACATGGACGCCAACTTTGTCGACGAAAACGAGCATGTCGTCGAGAGGTACACGCTCGTCGATCGGGACACGATCGCGTATCAGGCGACCGTTACTGATCCAACTGTTTTCTCGCAGTCCTGGACCATGAACCTCACCCTGAAACGCCGGGGTAAAGAGGATCAAATCATCGAATACAGTTGTCTCGAGGGAGAGCGCGATCTGCAGCACTATACCGACAAAGAAGGCCGAAACGCGAAATGATCCGCGTCCTGGTTGCATTTTTTTGCTGCGTCACCTCCGCCGCGGCGCAGAAAACGTTCACCGCTCCCAAACTTCACGACGGCCAGACGCCGGATCTCCGCGGCATCTGGGAGACCCGAACCAGCGCCTGGGTGAATATCGAAGGGCATCCGGCAGCGAAAGGAATTCCAGCGGCGAAGAGCATCATCGTGGATCCGCCGGACGGGAAGATCCCTTATCAACCGTGGGCGCTTGCGAAACGCGATGAGAACTTCAGGAATCGCACTACAGCGGACCCCAGCTCCCGATGCGCCCAGGCCGGCGTTCCACGCGCGACTTACCTGCATTCGCCTCTGCAAATCGTCCAGAGCCCCGGAAATTTCGCGATCGTCTATCAGGACGTCCACACGTACAGAATCATTTACCTCGACAACCATCCTTTCTACGAACGCATCGACTGGTGGATGGGCGACTCACGCGGGCGCTGGGATGGCGATTCGCTCGTCGTCGATGTGCGGGATCTGAATAACGAAACGTGGTTCGACGAAGCCGGCAATCACCACAGCGAGGACATGCGGGTAATCGAGCATTACACCCTGACCGGGCCTGACACGCTGCTCTATGAAGCGACGATGACCGATCCCAGGGTCTTCACGAAACCGTGGAAAATCAGCGTCACGCTGCAACGCCACAAGGAGCCCGGCTTTCGAATCACCGAGGACGAGTGCCTCGAAGATGCCAACGGCGTCAGGCATCACCTGTTACCATTCGTCAGACAGTAGACCTGCGGGGATACCAAACGCGGTCTGTGTTCAGATCGCGCTGGCCAATGCATGGTAAGCCGCCGCAGTAGAGTCAAGGCGTGCGAGAAGCTCTCAATTCAGCGATCGAGTTACACGACTCAGTCCCTGGGGCGGTCGCCATTGCTGGAGGCTCTGTGCGGCTCGTCCTGCAGCCGGCTTATATCCATTGGAGCGTTGGAAAGCCGGAGTGGACGCCGGAGGGGGCTTCGTCCAGAATTTTACAATTGAGTTTCAGCACGCTCGGATCGAAGGAACAATCTGCACACTTCCCTCAGATATCTTCGACGGTGAGTTTCGGATGGCCGCTCAGACTTGTCCGAACGCGATTGGTTTGCATTGCGATTGGGATGGCGAGGCGAGTCTTGTTCCCCGATAATCGAAGGGTCATAGTAACAGGGCAGGGTGTGCGGGCGAGGGCTGATTCCGCAGCTTACTTTGTGGAGGATTTCAAACCGTAACGCCACTCGACGTGAGAACCGCGAGGGGACCCGGTAACGGCCAACTCGTCACGGAATGGCGTCCGCTAATTTCTCGAATCGTTCCTCAACCTTATCGAGCGTTTCGTCCTTCTTCGGAAAAGCGAAACGCACGAGGCCCCGTCCCAGAGCAGCAGACGAAGCATAGAAACTGGACCCAGGCACTGTCGCGACACCCACCTCATCAATCAGCCAATGGGCAAACGCCATGTCATCATCGCCCCGGCCCAGGTGCCGGAAGTCCGCCATCACATAGTAGGCGCCTTCGGGCACCGCATACCCGAAACCATGCTTGTCCAGAATCCCAAGCATGCGGGCCCGCCGCGAAGCATAAAATTCCTGCAGCCACTGGTAATACGAATCGGGCAGCCCAATCACCGCCGCCATCGCCTCCTGCAGCGGCGTGGGCGCGCATACGGTCGTGAAGTCGTGAACCTTCCGCAGGGCATCCGTCAACTCCGGACTCGCAATGCAGTAACCCACGCGCCAGCCTGTTACGGCAAAGGTTTTCCCCAGACCGCAGATGGTGATCGTGCGGTCCTCCATCCCCGGATACGTGGCGATCGGAAGATGGCGAAGGCCGTCGAACACCAGATGCTCGTAAATTTCATCCGTGATCGCGACGACATCGTACTTCACGCAAAGGTCGCGAATCAGCGACAGCTCCTGCTCGGTAAAAACCCGGCCCGAGGGATTGTGCGGCGAGTTGAACAACACTGCCTTCGGCCGCTGTTCGAAGGCACGAGCCAGTTCATCGGGGTCGAGTTTATATTCCGGCGGACGCAGAGGAATCCAGCTCGGAATGCCGCCGGCGAAAGCGATACCGGCATGATAGTTCTCATGGGCCGGCTCTAAAACGACGACCTTGTCTCCCGGATTGACGATGCCCAGCAGCGCCGCAATCACCGCTTCGGTCACTCCGCAGGTGACGGTGACATGCCGGTCGGGATCGACCTCCTGTCCGTAAAACCGCCGGCTCTTCTCGGCGATTGCCTTGCGGAGGCTGGGCTGCCCCCAGGTCATCCCATACTGATTCCGCCCGCTGCGCATGGCCTTCCCGGCCTCGGCGAGAACTTCCTGCGGTGGATCGAAATCCGGGAACCCCTGCGCCAGCAGGATCGCTCCCTTATCGAATGCATAACGCGTGATGGAGCGGATCACCGACTCCTGAAGATTATGAAGCCTGTGGGCGGCGTATGTTTTCACGGTGGGTATTCAGGTGGTTTGTGGTGATTCGAAGTCTACTGAAGCGACATCCGCCACGAATGGCGCGTTGCACGCCATCACGCTCAAATGCTCCGGGTGTTGCTGATAACTGCGCAGAACTTCTGTCGAAGCAAAGCGCATGATGAGAATGATGTCCCAGCTTCGTGCATCGTGGAGAATGTCGCGCCCAATCTCCAGGTGCTCAACGCCGGAAATGCTGCCTCTCAAGGCCAGCATTCTTCTGCGAAATTCCGCAACGTGTTCGTCGCTTGTGCCCGGTTTGAATCGGATCAGAACGTAATGTTGTAGCACTCAGGCTGCCCCCTCTGAAACTCTGCCTGCACTTTGGCTCTTGGCGGGATCGTCGGCGCGGCTGCATTGAGTTTCTCCGCCGCAAAGCCCGCGGCCGTTTTGTATCGCAGCATGAATTCATCACGCTCCGCCAGCGGAATTACGTCGTCGATGTTGTCGAACACGCCGCCGCAACGTTCATCCAGAAGATTCAGCAGGCCAAAGGGTCCGGCGCCTCGATTGCGCAACACCAGTTGCGACATTTCCGCGCAGAGTAGTGTGTTGTAGGCGTCGAGGGCATTGGCGTTCACGCCGTGTTCGAGCATAGCTGCGCCGAGCACGCGCGCATCGATAATTGCCTGGCTCGCGCCATTCGAACCCGTGGGGTACATCACGTGCGCAGCGTCGCCCAATAGCACGACATTTCCGTCAACCCACGTCGGCACCGGCTCACGATCGATCATCGGATACTCAAAAACCGCAGGCGCGCCGCACAACATGGCCGGAATGTCGATCCAGTCGTAATTCCAGTGCGCGAAATGATGCATGAAATCCTCATGCCTCACCTGTTTGTTCCAGTCGCCATCCGGCCAGCCGCTGGAATTGTCCACTGTGATCTCGGCGATCCAGTTGATGTCCGCGAGGCCGGTGACCGCGTCGGGGGCCGAGATCGGGTAGAACACCACGCGGTGACGGTGCGTCCCCAGTCCCACAAACGATGCCCCACTGCGAATCGGCTTGCCTTTGGTTACGCCGCGCCACATGATCGCGCCTCCCCATTGAATGGGAGGCTGGCCCGGATACATCTGTTGACGCACCGCTGAATGCAGACCATCGGCTGCAATCAGCAAGGATCCCTGCACCTCGGAACACGTGCCGTCCTGACTTCGCAATAAAGCCGTCACGCCCTTTCCGTCCGGAGCATTCCGATAGCCGGTGACCTTCAGACCCGTGCGAACGGAATCCGCGCCGAGACGCTCCAGCGCGGCGTCATACAGAAACATCTGCAATCCGCCGCGGTGCACCGAATACTGCGGCCATTTGTAGCCGGCGCTGAGTCCCCTGAGTTCCGAATAGACTTCATTTCCATTCAGACCGACGAGAGCCCATTCTTTGGTTTGCAGTCCGATCATATTGAGCGAGTCCGGCCCGAAGCCCAATTCGTAGAGCTCGCGGACGGCGTTGGGCTGAATGTTGATACCGAGGCCAAGGGGCCTGAGGTTTGCGACCGATTCAAAGACGACACAGGGAACGCCGATTTGCTGCAAAGTCAGTGCGACGCTCAAGCCGCCAATGCCCGCTCCGGCAATCAGTACTGGAGGTGTGCTCATTTCGCTTAAGTTGAGTAGTTTACTTCACTGTAATCGCTTTCTCTAACAGCGCGATGTAGAATGTGGTGCCGCATGAAGCTGGCTACACTTTCGGACGGAACGAAGGATGGAAAGCTGATCGTACTCTCGTCCGACGGCAGCCGCTTCCTTTCCGGAGAAACGGCCGCACCGGATCTGCAGACCGCTCTGGAGAACTGGGAAGTTGCGGACCCGCAGCTGCGGAGTCTCGCCGCACGCCTGCAAAAGGGCGAGGGCGAAGCGCTTCACAATCGCATACTGGCCGCTCCGTTGCCGCGCGCCTGGCAGTGGCTCGATGGCTCCGCTTTCGATTCGCACGGACGCCTCATGGCCCGGCTGTTCGGCATTCAGGCAAAACAATCGAATCTTCCGCTGATGTACCAAGGCATGTCGCACCGCTTTCTCGGTCCGCAGGACGATGTCCCACTGCCCCACGAGGCGCACGGAATCGACTTCGAGGGCGAATTCGCCGTGATCACCGATGATGTACCGATGGGCGTCACGTCGCAAGCCGCCGCCGCCCATATCAAACTCGTCGTGATGGTGAACGACTGGTCGCTGCGTGCTCTGGCCGGCCCGGAGATGAAGACCGGCTTCGGCTGGATTCAGGCCAAGCCTGCCTGTTCCATGGCTCCGTTCGCGGTGACGCCCGATGAACTCGGCGCCGGCTGGGCCCACGAGCGCGTTCAAATGCGCCTGCGCGTCGAAGTGAACGATGTCTGGTTCGGCGAGCCGCATGGCGGTGAAATGGGCGTTAGTTTCGCTGACCTGATTGCTCATGCGGCGGCGACACGCTCACTGTGCGCCGGAACCGTCATCGGCTCCGGCACGATCGCGAATGAAGACCATGCGACTGTCGGCTCAACGTGTATTGCGGAGCGCCGCGCCGTCGAGATACTTTCAAACGGCGCCGCAGCCACCGAATACCTGCGCTTCGGGGACCGGGTCCGCATGGCAGCAGTGTGCCCAAATGGTCTGTCGCCGTTCGGCGTAATCGATCAGCGCGTGGTGGGTAACCAAAGTGGATAACCGCAAACGCTGAGACGGTGCGCGCCTCTCTATCTCGTGCGCGCCTCGAAAAACTTGAAAATCTCCGGCATGCTCTGCGTGATCACCGTACCGTGATCCGCGCCGGGCAGTTCCAGATATTTGAAGTCTTTCATATGGAGATCTGTCGCGGCCTTTGCCCAACGCCGCCCCACATCGATCGGGACCACCGTATCCGCATCGCCATGGGCGAGAAACAAAGGCATTTTGTCCTTTGCCGGAGTCAGCGTTTGGGAAGGGTCCATGCGGAAGGCCGCCGGCGCCATAGACGCCACCGCCGCCCACTGGTCAACATATTTGGGACCCAAAAACAGAGCCCCGGCGCCACCCATCGAGTGGCCCATCAGATAGGTACGTTTGTCGTCGATGGTGAATTCCTTACGCACGAGCGCCAGCACGTTCAGGACATCTTTCTCGCTGAGTTCCGCTAGATTCGGCGGCTCCGGCGTGGGCGGCGGCCCACCTCGGCCAGCGCCGGGGGCATCACCTCTGCGGGCTCCTGCGCCGTCACCACGGCCCCTTCCCGGGGGGCCATTCATCACGATCACCGGCGAACCAAACCAGCCCTGCGGGTTGTAACCCATCGGACCGACCACAATGTAACCGCCCGCCTCCGCCAGATCCAGCGCGTTGCCGCGCAGCAGCGAGTTGCCGTCCCCGAAAACTCCATGAAGCGCCACAATGAGCGGAGCTTTCTTGTCTTTCGCGACCTTCGAAGAGACGAATAACGCATACGGCAGATCTTCGTTGGTATCCACGAAGTGATATTTCCGCTGCTGTACGCGCGGGTCCGGCTCTCTGTTGATTCCTCCCCGAGCCGGTCCGGCAGGCGCCTGTCCGTACACGGAAAAACACAGCGCCAGCGTCAGGGCGATTGAGCCGGGTATCGCGATCTTCCTGGTGATCTGCATAGGTTGCTCTCCGGGATTCTACACCCGTTTGCCGCAATATTCGTGTAACGAATCGTGATTTGAAAGCGATTGCAGTGGGTGGCTGTATATGGGGTATACTGCCGCTGGTGATCCGCACCCTCCTCGCGCCCTCCGCAGTCCTTTTTGTCCTCACCTTCCCCGCCTGGGCGCAGAAGGGATCGACCCCGCTCGAACTCGCCACCTTCTGTGGCCTCGAACCAGCTGTAAGCGTGCTTCGGAATTGCGCAGCGACAACGGCTCATCCCACGGGGATGACCTGGTTGCGGCTGGCCTGCGCATCGCGTCGCGCTGAATGGACTGCACTGGAATGTGTCGGCCACGAACTGGTGAATCCGATGAACGTGAACGCGATCTGGCGGAAGGCAACGCCTCTGATAATGGCGGCCGGGCATGCCGGTCACTTTGCAGTTTGCAACCGGCTTTTGAACGCAGGGGCCGATCCGAACGCGGGAACCTCAATTCTGCATGCTGCCTGCGATTGGCATTTCGAACACTTGATTTCCGCACTGCAGTACTTGTCGCAGGTGGAGGGGACGTGAACTCACGAAACTCGGTTGGTCAGACCGCCCTTCACAAGGCTGCATTTCTCGGCTATACAACAGCAGTGAAGACTCTTTTGAAAATCGGGGTTGATCCCAGTGCGATCGACTTTTCGGGGCGTACGGCGCTGGACCTTGCTCGCCTGTGCAACAAAGCTGGAGCCGTCAGAGTTCTCGCCCTCGCGGCTTAAAATCGAAAACGCGTCTCGTCTGGCGGTTCGCCGAAGCGTCGAAGCTGCCGAGCTACTGGCGGCCCGGCTCTATTTCGTACTCTCGTACATCGTGATCTTCACGCCCCCATTTGCAAAGCCGGGGTTGGAACTCAGAAACAGGCCGGTATTGAGGTAGGCGTAAGGGCCGTCCGCGCGAGCTTCAAACGTGGGAACCAGTCCGCCGGCGGCAGAGGTCGTATTGCGCACGATGATGACTTCGCCGTCCGAAGCCTGCCACAGATAGCGGGCATCGATCGCCGGTGGAGCCGAAAGATTCTGGTAGTCCGCCCCGCCGGCGAGGATCTTGCCGATGATCCGACCGTTGATCTCGCCGCCCGTGATCGGGATGATGTTACGCGTTCCCCGTTTGCTCGGGCCGACGCGCTGCGAGGGGCTCAGACCAACTGACTCGATGATCAACTCCTTGCCCTGTTTTTCCGCCGGATCCTTCTGCCGGTAGTTCCAAGGCTGAGGCGCAACGCCGTCAGGCTTGGCGATGCGAATCGTGCTCGCCGCATCGCTCTTGAGGGCCACGTTGGAAACATCGTAAACCCGCAGCGTGAGAGTCTTCGCGTTCTCATCCAGCACACGCCGCGCAACATACTTTCCCGTATTCAACCACTCGACCGTGCTGCCATTGGGCGCCTCGAAATCCATCGCCACGCGGACATCTTTCGCGCCGGCGCCGACACCCGCGCTGCGCGAGTAGATGTACTTGCCGTCATCGGTTTTGAAGACCAGATAGTCTTCGATTTCCACGGTGCCGTTCGATAGCGTCAGTTCGAGGTCGAGCGCTCCCGTCATAACGGTCGCCGAGAGTTTCGGACTGCTCACCTTGCTTTCGAGCCCAACCGCAACCCTGCGATTGCCATAAGGAGTCTTGCCGATCTTCGCGACACGATCGAGGCTCACTGGAACTTCGAATAAGAGCACTCCGCCCTCAGGACTGGGAATTCCCTCTTTCATTCCGCAGTCCCACGAGGTGTGTGGGATATAAGTCCTGGCCGGGCCCTGACCCATCGCGAGATCCACGGCGGACCCGGCGAGCGCCGTCGCGCCCGCGATCTTGAGGAAGGTGCGTCTGTCGCTGCTCATCACCGCGGTTATTTGCCTGATATGGGGTAGTCCTTCCACACATATTCCAGCGCTTGCGGCAGCGTCTGACGGATCACTTTCGGGTCAACGTGGCCGGCGTTTTTCGCATACACGAACTGGTAGTGATAGCCCTTGTTTTTCAGCACTCCGGCGAGGCGTTGATTCGCGATCACCCAGTTGCGCCGATCGGCCGAGGCGCTTTTGGCGCCGATGTCGTTTTCCGAAACATGCATCCAGATCCGGATCGGCTTCACCGGCGAATTGGGAAAGAAATGCTCCGGGTACTCGTAAGCTGCATGCGGCGCCTCCGGACCTTCGCGCAGATCGACGAATGTGCCGGAATAAGACAGCACGCGATGGTAGCGCTCGTTGCGGAACCATGCCATCGTCAACGCCATTGCGCCGCCGGAGCTGCCGCCGTAGGTCATACGGCCTTCAGGATCCGAGGTCAGCTTGACGCCGGCTTCCTTCTCCACGCGGGGCAGGATCTCGGTTTCGACAAAATCCGCGAAGACAGGGGACACGGTATCGTATTCCAGGCTGCGCTCGGGGCCGCCGTTGGCGACCATTATCGCCACCATCATCGGGAGACGTTTATCCGCAATCATGTTGTCCAGGATGTTCGCGAGTTGCCGGTCTTTCAGGCCGTAGGAATCCGCGGAGAAGATGAACGGAGCCGGCCTTCCCGGAACATACTGGGCCGGAACATAAACGGAGACCAGACGCTCAAACGGGCCGTTGGTGCCGGGAAACACTTTGCTGCTCGCGGAGTTCATAAAAAACTCCACCAGCCTGCCGTGCGGAATCCCAACGCGCTGTTTTTCTTCGGGCGCAGGCGTGTAGTCTGGACCGATCGAAAAATCTCCGTCGCCGGCGCCCGGCGCGAGAACCGGCAGATTCGCAAGTTTTGCGATGTCCGCGAGATCTTCGGGCGTCGCCGGATTGGCCGGAGGGCCGCCGCGGCCACCTCTGCCGGCGCCCGGCCCGGCAGGCGCAGCCGGCGCGGGCCCCTGAGCAAGAGCGCTTCCCATCGAAGCGACCGCCAAACACGTGATAACAAAAGCGAGGAACTTTCGATTCATGTAGAGATCTCCGCGGATCCAGAACGCCCTCTCGTCAGGGCCGGATGCACCTGGCAGTCTAACAGAAATATCATCTGTGCCCCCACCACGCATCCCGCGGCATCTATAATAGGCCCCAAAACGATGACAAATATTACTCGAGTCGAGCTTACCGCCTTACTGCTCATAACGGCCGGAATCCTGACGCTCACCGCCCAATCCTCTGCCCCTGCCGGAGCTGAGTGGCGCCACTACGCCTCCGACCTTGCCAGCAACAAATACTCACCGCTCGACCAGATCAACGCGAGCAACGTAAACCGGCTGCAAATCGCCTGGCGCTGGAAGTCCAACAACTTTGGGCCGCGCAACGAAGGCAATATGGAGACCACGCCGCTCATGGTCGGCGGAGTGCTTTATTTCAACGCCGGTCAACGCCGCGTCATCATCGCAGCCGACGCCGCCACTGGTGAAACGCTCTGGATGTACCGCCTCGACGAAGGCACACGCGCCAGCGCGTTTCCGCGCCCCTACAGCCGAGGCGTTTCTTACTGGAGTGACGGCAAAGGGGACGACCGCGTCCTCGCCGTCACCGCGGGCTATCGCCTCGTCGCGCTGGATGCCAAAACCGGCGTGCCAATCCCTTCATTCGGAAACAAAGGACTCGTCGATCTCTACGATGGGCTCGAGCGCGCCAAACAAGGCGAGATTGGGCTGACCTCGCCGCCCACCGTCGTTAAAAACATCGTCGTTGTGGGCGCGGCGCTGAAGAACGGCACAGCGCCCGTGAGCAAGACCAATGTGCCGGGAGATGTCCGGGCCTTCGACGTCCGCACCGGCAAACTTCTTTGGACCTTCCACACCATTCCCCGCCCCGGCGAATTCGGCTACGATACCTGGAAAAATTCCTCCTCCGAATACACGGGTAACACCGGTGTCTGGGCTCCGATCAGCGCGGATGAAGAGCTCGGCTATCTCTACCTCCCCGTCGAATCCCCCACCGGCGACTACTACGGCGGCCATCGTCCCGGTAACGGTCTGTTCGGCGAAAGCCTGGTCTGCCTCGACGTGAACACGGGCAAGCGGATCTGGCACTACCAGCTCATTCACCACGGCATCTGGGACTGGGATCCGCCCGCCGCCCCGAACCTGGCCGACGTAACGGTCGGGGGCCAAAAGATCAAAGCCGTCGCGCAGGTCACCAAGCAGGGCTTTGTTTACACCTTCGATCGCGTGACGGGCAAACCCATCTGGCCGATCGAAGAGCGCCCTGTTCCGCAATCCGACATCCCCGGCGAGCAAACGTCCCCGACCCAGCCCTTCCCTACCAAACCGGCGCCGTTCGACGTGCAGGGGACATCGGTCGACGTGCTCAATAATCTCACTCCGGAGATTTTCGCCGAGGCGCAAAAGATCGCGTCGCGCTACCAGATGGGGCCGCTGTTCACGCCGCCGATGGTGCCTAAGGAAGGCGGCAAGCAGGGCGTCCTCATGTTGCCGTCGGTCAACGGCGGTGCGAACTGGGAGGGCGCGGCGGTCGATCCGGAGACCGGCATCCTCTACGTCGGCTCATTAACCGATCCGTGGGTGCTTGCTATGGCGCAGGCCACTCCCGACCGCTCCGACATGGCATACATCGGCGGACGCGGCGCCGGGCGGCCTGAACGCCCGCTCGGCTTGCCGCTGGTCCGTCCGCCATGGGGCCGCATCACCGCGATTGACATGAACACGGGCGAGCATGTGTGGATGAAAGCCAACGGCCCGGCGCCCGAGGCCTACCGCAACCTGCCCGCTGCCAAAGGCCTCGACCTGAGTGAAGCCGGTAACCCGGCGATCGCGATGCTGCTGGTCACCAAAACTCTGCTGATCACGGGCGAAGGCGCGGGCCTCGTAAACGGAGCCCCCAATGGTGGCGGCCCCACCCTCCGGGTCTTTGACAAGAAGACCGGCAAAATCCTGCATGAGATGAAAATGCCGGGACTGACCTCCGCGCCGCCGATGACCTACTTCTGGCGAGGCAAGCAGTACATCGTCCTCGCGACGACCAATCGTACCGAGGGCGCGGAGTTGGTCGCGCTCACATTGCCCAACGGAAATTAGTTCGCAGTCCCGAACCGCAGAATCACGGTCTCGCGCTGCTTTTACTATGCTTCGCGAAGAACTCGTAGATCGGCTTTAATTAATCGGCAAATGGCATGTCGGCGAGGTGCCGCAGTGCGCTCGACTATTTCATGCATCGCGTGGACGAGCCGGATTCAGAACCTGGGCTCTGGGACGGTGAAGCAAAGGTCGAACAGCACGGCTACCTGACGGACCTGATCGCCGACAAGACAATCCAGCACATTCAGGGGTATTCGGGCCGGAAGCAGCCATTCCTGCTCAGTGTGCATTTCAACGCACCGCATTGGCCATGGGAGGGTCCGGGTGACGAAGCGGCGGCGTTGAAGGGGGCGTGTCGACCTTCGAAGCCGGCACGATCGCGACCTACGGATCCATGGTGCGGGAGATGGATTCTGCAATCGGGCGGATTCTCCGCGCGCTCGAACACAGCCGGATCTCGAAGAATACCGTCGTGGTGTTCACCAGCGACAACGGCGGTGAGCGCTTTTCCGATACCTGGCCGTTTACCGGCAAGAAGACAGAGTTGCTCGAAGGCGGCCGCAGATCCGCTGGAACGCGCGAGCCTGCGCCGCAAGCAGTCGGACGTGTTTGAACGGATGGTGGACGAGTACGCGGCGTGGGAGGCCACGATGCTGCGCGAAGATCTGGTCCCGGGCTCATACAGCTTCAACAGCCAGCAACTCGCGGATCACTATACGCCTGGTGGCGGTCGCGGTGCCGCCGGTCGTGGCGGGAATGGGCGTGGGCCAGCAAGGAGTGGCTCTGGGACTTCGGGAACCACGGAATAACGCGGGGCGAATCAAACGCGATTAAGGAACCGGGGATGCAGCAGACTTGATCCTGAACCGAGCCCGCGCTTCTTCGACAGTTGCGGGCCTGAGCCCATAAATCGCTGCAATCTGTATCGCCGCGCGCACCATTTCGGTGTTGTCACGTGCGACGCGGCCATCCGGGAGATGAATACTGTCCTCGAGGCCGACGCGCACAAGGTCGCATCCGAGCGAGAGGCCCAGCGTAACGATTCGGAACATGTCGCGGCCCGTCGCGGTCACCCCCCAGATAGCATTCGGGAACAGGCGTAGCCCCTCGTCAATGTTGAACAGCACGTTTCGGGCGATCGGAGGCGTGGCCCCGAATCCGCCGCCATGCAGCAGCCAAACGTTGTCGCGATGCCGGTCGAAGAGACCCTCATCGGCGTAGCGCAGCAGACGATGCAGCGAGCTGGCCTCTACTACTTCGTATTCGAGAGCCGATCCTTTCGCGTAGACAGCGCGAATCGTCTTCTTCAACAACTCAGGTGAGTTCACGTAAGGCGTCTCGGCGGGATAACCGCCCTCGGGGTTATAGAAGTCGGCCGAGCCCCCGGCGATCCCGAACAGATCCTGCGGCGGCTCAATGTCGAGCAGGCCGAGCCGTTCGCTGTCGGTGGGCCAGATGAATTGCCCGGTAGCCGGATCTCGCCGCACCCCGATGCCATTGGTGGTTTGAATCAGGATCGGCGATCGGGCGCGGATTTCGCGGATGACCTCGGCGTATATCTCGCGGGCGCCGCTGTTCTTTCCCTCGGCATCCCGCGCATGGAAATGAATGACCGCGGCGCCCGCTTCGTAACTACGCGCGGCGGCTTCGCCGATCTCGACGGGCTGTTTCGGAACGATCGCCCCTTCGCGATCGTGCTGCATGCCGCCATTGACAGCGACCGTGACAATTACCTTGTTGTGCTCAAGCATCTGAACTCTTCATACGGCAACAACCTCGGCGGAGCGAGCACGCGAACTCCAAGCATGCAAAAGAATCAGGTCCGCGAGCGACACGATAGCAGCGATGGCGACGAAAACCCAGCCCGCCGTAAAGCCGCCCGTCGCGTCGCGTAAATAGCCCAGCATCTGCGGCCCAAGATAGCCAAAGATGCCGCTGCCCAAGCCTACAATGCCCATGCCCGTGCCGATCTCGTTTCGGCTCAATACAGCGCCGCAGATCGCGTAGATCTGATTCGTTGCTGCATGGCCGAGCGACACGACCAACGCAATTCCCATGCGGAACACGAGCAGGTCGTGCGACATCACGGCGAAGCTGGCGGGAATCAGAAGCGCCGCGAGAACGATCATGATGTTCCACCGTGAATAGCGGTCACACAACCACCCGACGGCGAGATTGAGGAAGATGCTGAACAGATAACTGGAGCTGATGATCGCTGCCGCGTCCCGTGCATTACCGCCGAAGACGCTCTCCACCGCATAAGGCACGAAAAAGGTCGCGCTGAACCCACCCATGTTGACGAGCCCGAGGAAGATGAGGCCCCACATTACGGGATTGCGCAGCGCCGATAACGATGTCGGGGCGAAAGCGTGTCCATGCGATCGAGGAGCGGCTTCCGCGCGGCCGGATACCGATCGATACAGCGCCGCGAAGATCGCGCCTCCGACAACCGCAATCACCGCGAACCCGAAGATGCCGCCTCGCCAGCCCATCTGTTCCGCCAGACGCGTTCCGAAAGGCGCGCCAATTACCGAAGCGAGCGCGGCCAGGGCGCCGAGCACGCCCATGGTCCGGCTCCGGTACTTTTCGGGCGTGCCCACCGCCATCGCGGTGAATACGCAGATGAACGCGAACCGGTAGCCTACCAGCCACACGGCGCGGCTCGTCAACGCGTACGAATAACTGTGCGCAAAACCAAGACTGGCGAGTCCCACTGCCACCACCGCCAGACCGGCCAGCAGCATCCGTTTTTCCCCAAAGCGGGCGGCCAGCATTCCAGCGGGCAGACTAACGAAGATGGCAATCAGCCCGTACATGCCGGTGAAGAGTCCCATCTGCGAATAGGAGGAGGCCAGGTCTTTACGAATAGCCGGCAGCAGCGGCGAGAAGCCGAGGCTCGACATCTGGATCGCCATCATCGCGACGATCACGGCGGCGATCGAGATTGTCCAGTGCCTCGACCCGGTCAAGCGGATTTCCTCCCAGCGACGCGCTCCTCAAGGAATCGCGCGACTTTGCGGCGGGTTGCGGCCGCATCCCAGCTTCGCGCATCTGCCATGTCGGCGAAGACCGGCAGCACCGGAATCCCGGCGCCTTCGAGCGCAAGCTCGATGAACCGATTGCCGGTGGCCGACGGACGCGTGCCGAGCGGCGTCAGCACCAGGGCCGCATCAATGCGATGGCGCTTCGCCTGTTCGACAATCCATTCATTGGCCCATGGCGGATTATGCAACTGCTCGTTCATGCTCACGTTCCGGCTGGCGAGTGCCTTCAGCGGGTCGTCCAGACCGTAGCGGATGTAGCCATCCGGACCGAACGCAAGGTACATCGACCACACGAACACAGCGCCGTATTCAGCTTCAAACGCCGTGTAGAAGTCCATATCGTGCCAGAGCCCGGCGCCCACCCACATCATCCGCACCCGTTCCGTGGGACATGCGGCAATGCCGCTGTCGACCCGCGCCTTCACTTCGTCACGAAATCTGCGGGCATGCGCAATGGCCCACTCCGACCCCCGCAGCCATTGTGTGGCCATCACGTTGCTGACCTGTTCCCGCATGCGGACCGGGGTCTGCGGTGCCTCACAAATCAGATCGCGGATTTCCTCAAAATATTCCTCCTGCCGGTTCACGCCCTCCATCAGAGCGCGCAGCCGTTCGATGTCAAAGCGCCTGGATGTGATGTTCTCGAGGCGCTCAATCAGGCGGTGAAATTGCGCCACCATGAAATCCAGGCGGTGGTCTTCGTAGAGTTCGTGCCAGCGGTGGCGGCTCAGTTCCCACCAGCGCGGAGGAAGGTAAGAAGCACCGGGCGCATCGAGCGCAATGAATTCCGTCCCGAACGCTTCGGCCCAGATTTCGAATACCCGCTGAATGCAGTCGCAGGTCAGGCGCGCGGCGAGTAGTGACGGACGAGGGAGACCTCCCCATGGCGCCCGCACGGCATCGCCGCACAGCGTGGACGCCAACCCCAGGCTGCAGTAGCGGCACAGCCCGTCGTGGAACCCGCGCGCATTCATGCTGTCCAGGTAAACGGGCGAGAGACGCTTCGCCGATATCACCGCAGCCCACCACTGATTGCTCAGCACGGGCACGCCCATCGCCTGAAACAGTTCCAGTGGCATGTCCGCCTGGACGATCGCATAAGGCTTTTGATTTTCGAAGACCTGGCGGCGCAGCTCCGAAAACCAGGTCTTCTGGTATTCAGCGGCGGCGATCGTGGACTCCAGTTGCTTCTCCGCCATTAGCGACCGAGCCCCCGCACGAAATCGTCGATGCGCTGATGGCATTCGGTGCTTAGTTCATGCGCCGCATCTTCACGGACCAGAAGGCTGGGGATGTCCGTCTTGCTCAGCCGCGGATACTCCCAACCGAGGACATCGTCTTCCGGCGGCAAATAGAAAACAGCTCCGTCGGGGTGGGGCAGATCGCCGAATTCGCGGGGGAAGATGCGCGGGCTGACCGCGTGACGGTAATACGACTCAAAGATGGCCTGCACCAGATCGCCCTGCACAGGCATCTCGTTTCTCACACTCCGCGAGCCCCACCAGTCTTCCTCTCCAACAACCACCGCGCCGTGCGACTCAATTGCGCGATACAGCCCGGTATGGTGGAGCGGAGTCCCCTGAACCACTATGCGAGGGGCGCGCAACGGCGCGCGCGCGGAAAGCTCCTGCGCCGCGTCATCGGCCAGCCGCGCATACTCAGCGCGATCCATAAAATACTGCGCGCCAATCAGCGCGAGCGCTTCGGTTCCGCTCAACCGCGGCTCCGGTCCAGCGCGCAATTCCAGCAGCATGCGCGTTGCGCGGCAAGCCTGATTCGATTCATCGATCGCACCGGCAAGATCGGGGTCATCGATTGATCCTCCGAGCCGCCGTATGAGTTCATGCGTCCGCTCCAAGCCGTACCGTTCTGCCTCGGGCGAGCGCGTATGCAGCAGGTTGTAGAGGCAGACATCGGGCAATGCGGTTGACAGCCCCTGGCGCGCGAGCTCCTTCAAATAGAGGAAAAGTTTGTGCTCCTGCTCGGAAGTTCGCGGGATCACGACGAGGCTGAGAAATGGCCATGCACCGGACGCGAGGCCATCGAAGATGCCGCGGATTCGTGCGCCGAAAATGCCGTCTTCCATATAGCGTTCGGCAAACGGAACAGGGCCGCGCGCCGGATTCAGCACGAGCGGGAAATACCCCGCCGCACGCAGCAACTCCCATGGCACCGTATTGGAGGTCACTCCGGCAACGCGGGTTCCCTTCCCTGCTGCTGCGATTGCGGCCGCGAACGGGTGCTCGTAGTGCCACGTGAGCCGCTCGGTCGCGGAACCAGCCATCACCGGCACGGATCAGATCGCTCCGCTCAACTTGAGTTTTTCCAGGCGTTCCCGTGAATAGCCGAGCATGCCGCCATAGACGGCGTCGTTGTGTTCACCCAGCGCGGGCGGTGGCTGGTCGAAGCCCGCCGACGCCTCCGAGAATTTGATTGGAATCCCCATCCCGTAGACTTCGTCTACGACGCCGAATTTCGGATGCTCGAGCCGAACAGTCTCGCCGCGTGAAAGCACGCGCGGATCGCGCACGGCTTCATCCGGATCGCGCACCTCGGCCGATGGCACTCCCGCGCTCTGCAGAATTGCCAGTGCTTCGGCCTTCGTGCGGAGGCCGGTAAATTCTCCGATGATCCTGTCGAGTTCATCGACATTCTCCACACGCGCATCGCGCGTCCGGAAACGGGGGTCGTCGATCAGATCCGCGCGTCCGACGGCTTCGAACAGAGAGCGGGCGAAGGCCTCCTGAGGCGCGCAGATGGAAACATATCCGTCCCTGGTTCGATAAAGACCGAAGGGCGCCAGCCGAGGCACGGTGAGGCCAGTGCGTTGCGGGATTCCGCAGCGCTCGAGGAGATCGAACGTCTCGACAGCGACCATCATCGTCAATGCCCCCAGCATTGAGACGTCGACGTGCTGACCTTGACCGGTGTGTTGCGCCTGATGCAGAGCGGCCAATACGCCGATGACCCCAAACAAGGGCGCGGTAAGATCTCCAATCGGCAGACCCACTCGGATCGGCGGATCGCCGGGCCCGCCCGAGGTCATCATCGTGCCGCTCAGCGCCTGGACAATCGAATCCATCGCTTTGGCGGAGCTTGCATCGGGCGTGCTCCCAAACCCCGTGATCGAGCAAAAAATCACTTTGGGATTGATCTCGCGCGCGAACGAGTAGCCGACACCGAGCCTGTCCAACGTGCCGCGGCTGGAATTCTCAACGACCATGTCGCACCGTCTGACGAGGTCCGCGTAGACCGCGCGCGCTTCCGGATGTTTCAGGTTCAGCGTTACACCCAGCTTGTTGCGCAGCCGGTTCAGAGCCGAGACGGAAATATCGTCCGGAGACTCACGCGTCAGTTTGGGGCCATCCGCGCCGAGGTAGGGAGCATTCGTTCGGCACGAATCCCCGCCTGCGGGATTTTCAATTTTGATAACTTTCGCGCCGAGGCCGGCGAGAATCAGGGTGGCGAAGGGTCCCGCGAGGGCGACTGTCAGATCAAGGACGGTAATTCCTTCGAGGGGCTTATTCAGGCTTACTTCTCCCGGTAGCGGTCAAAGAAATCGAAGACGGCCGGCAGCACCAGCGGCACCATGCCGCCGTGGTCGGCCTTCACTTCGTAGTACTCGAAGGTGAGGTCCTGTTTGAACATCCAGTCGCGCATCACGTGGCTGCCTTCGAGGGATGGCGTGGCAAGCGTACCTTCACTCATCAGGATCGGGATTGATTGGAGATGATCCCAGGGATAATTCGCCTGATCGACGAACGGTCCCGACATCGGCGCGATTGGCGCGCCAGTATTTGGAATATTTCGCTCCCAGATACCAGACGCCTCCCGATCCCATGGAATGTCCCGTCAGGAATACGGATGCGCGATTGATCGGATACTCGTTCAGAACGATTTCGAGAACGTTGATGACGTCCTGCTCGCTGAGTTCAAGCGTGTGCTCGGCTTCCGGCGTCACGGCGGCGCGTTGTTTCGCCGCAACATCGGGCTGGCCGAAGACCGCGGGCAAGCGCAGCGGCGTTCCGTAAGCGCCCATCGGGCTGTATCCAAGCGGCGAGACGACGACGTAGCCGTGCTGCTCAGCCAGGCGCTCCACCTGCTTGTTGTTCATATCGACGTAGCGGTTTTCGTCGGCGCCCGCGCCATGGAGCAAAACGACAAGAGAAAGCTTCGACTGACCGTCCCACGTGGTCGGAACGTAAAGCCGGTATGGCATCGACTTGTTCGCAGCCGGGAAGTTGTAAGTCCGGTGCTGCGGTCCTTTAACGCGCAGTTGCTGGTTCGTCGCCGCCAGCACTTCTTTAGCGAGCTTCTGCGATTCCGCAATCTGCCGGTCGGCGTCTAACGCCGAGCCAAACGGAATCGGCTCCGCCTGACCGGCAAGCGATGCAGTCAGACAAGCAAGCAACAGCATCGCGGTTTTTTTCATCTGAGGTTTTTGGTCTGCACGACCCATTTGGGATTGACGCACAGGCCGCAATCGCGGCCACGGAACATCATCGCCGCCTTCTGCTCGCCTTTCAACTGCCAGTTGAGCCACGCCACCCCAATGCCGGCAAACTCGCCGCCGTTGGGCTGATTATATGTGCCGCCGTGGCCCACGCCCCGCTCCCACGCGCGAAACACGGGAATCGACTTCAGGTACTCGAAATCCGCATTGGCGTTGTTGTGGGCGATATCGGTCGGGTCGCCGCTGATGTAAGCCATCGGAACGTGAATAGACTCGAGGTCTTTCTTGCTGAGCGTCTTTCCGCCGCCCATATCGGAAGGCTGCGCGAAGAGGCCGCTGTTCCATATAACGGCCGTTGTAATCCGCGCGTCGGCGGCCACTTCGATGGCCTGCACGCCGCCGCAGGATTGTCCCATCACGGCGATCTTCTTCGTGTCGAGGTGTTTGTAATATTTGCTGCCGGCGCGATCGTTCTCAGCCGCGGCCCATTTGATCGCGTCGAACATCTGCGATGGATGAGTCGCCGCCGGCGGCAAATTGCGCGGCAGTTGTGTAGTATCGGCCGGCTGCTGGATTGCCGGTTGTGGCGCCGGCGCGGCCGGGGGCGGACCACCTGCATTGCGCTCGACGATGGGACCGAGCGCGATCGCCACGTAACCGTAGGACGCGATATCCGTAAGGAAGTTACCGAACGCGTTACCGGCATTGGCGCAGGCCCCATTGCCCCAGATGACCAGCGGCAGCGTGGAGCCGTTCAGCGCTGACATGTCCTCGGGTCGATAAACCGTATGGTCGGGCAGGCCGGCATCCATTTCCATCACGGCTTTCAACGGACCGGAACCGGGTGATGGACGCGGCGGTGCGCCTCCACGCGTCTGTGCCCAGCCATTCCAGCTGGACACCAGCACTCCCGCAATGGCAAGAGCCGAAAGCAGGTTGCGCGGAATCATCCTCTGCGCGCGCATAGCTACCGTTGATTCCCGGTGAGCTCTATGGTGAAGCCGTTGGGATCGCTGAAGCGCAGCGCGCGGCCGCCATCGGCCGGGGTTGCGTCCACCGACATCTTTTGCAGCTTTGCCGCGACGGTCTTCTTGTCGAAGCCCGCGACGCGGAAGCTGAGCCGGGCGATCTCCGGCTTAGCGCCTGCCGCAACGGGCTCCAGCAGCAGACGAGTATTCGCGATCTGGAACCACACCTGGTCGGCCTTCTTCGTGGCGGGCGGCCCGAAGAACTTCGCGTAATACGCAGCCGCGCGATCCATATTGGAGACGGTCAGCGCGACATGATCCAGTCCAACCGCCGCGATCGCGGCGTCGTCCGTGGTGATCCGGGTAGAAGGGATGATCGTTCTCGCAAGGCCGCCGGGCACGCCCAGCAACTGCAGGCGAATCCCGTCGTCATCCGTTGGCATTCCAAGGCGGCCGGTGCCCATGTTCATACCCGCCCTTTCGATAGCGGCGCGCATCTCGTCCGGCTTGTAGTCCTTCACGAGGGCGCAGAAGTGATCGATGCGGGGTGCAGGACTTGTTTCAGAGGTGCCGCCGAACGCGATGTAAGCAGTGCCCATGCGGACGTAGAAGCGCGGGGGCGGATCGCGTTCCTGAAACAACTGCGGATCGAAAATCCGGCCATACCAGTCGGCTGACGCTTTCTGGTCCTTCACCGTCATCCCGATATGTTCAAGGCCTGTCGTGTGCAGCGGCAGGGGGCCGGATGACGCATCCTCCGCGCCGCCAGGCACCGCCCATACCAAAGCGAGCGATGCGGCGGAAGTGAGCGCTTCGCGTCGCGTCATAGATCGATCCTGCCCGTGCTGTCGCCGAAGGACTGCTGTTCGATTCCGAGTTTCCCAAGCACGCTCAGCAGCAGGTTCGACATCGGGGTGTGCGGCGCTGCGACGATGTGTCGGCCGCCCTGCAGTTTGCCGGAGGCGCCGCCGGCAACGAGCACAGGCAGCGGGTCATGATCGTGCTGGTTCCCGTTGCTCATGCTGCTTCCATAGAGGATCAGCGAGTGATCGAGCAGCGTGCCATCGCCGTCGGGCGTCGCCCGTAGTTTCTCGATGAAGTAGGCCAGCAGGCTCGTGTGGTAGCGGTTGATCAGGGCAAACCGGTCCATATTCGCGCGGCTGTTGGAGTGGTGAGACGCCACGTGGAATCCTTCGCGCACGCCGCTCTGCGGATAAACGGCGCCGCTCGTGTCGCGCGCATACATCATGGTTGCCACGCGCGTGACATTGGCCTGAAACGCCAGCGCCTGCAGATCGAACATGATCTTGAAGTGATCGTCGAAGGCTTCGGGGATGCCGACCGGCGCGTCCGGAACCTTCACTTCCTTCGAAGTCTGCTGCTCGGCTTTCTGGATGCGGCGCTCGATCTCGCGCACGTCGTCAAGGTAATCGGCGATTTTGCTTCGATCCGATGCGGGCAGTTCTTTATTCAGCGAAGCGATTTCTTTGCCGACGGAATCCAGCAGGCTGCGGGACTGCTCGCGGCGCGCCACTCTGTCGGCGGTCGTGCTGCCCTCGCCGAACAGTTTCTCGAAAAGCACCTGCGGATTATGTTCCATAGGCAGCGGCAGAGTCGCTGTCTTCCAGGAAATCGTATTCGTGTAAGCGCAGCCGTAGCCCGCGCCGCAGTTGAGCCCGTTCTCCTCGATCGCGACTTCCATCGAAGGCAGCGGCGTGTCCTGACCGAGTTTCTCGGCCACGATCTGATCGATCGTGACTCCTACGTGCACGCTCTCCTTCTCGGGATGCGCACCGCTCAGGAAAACCGCCGCCGATCGCGCATGGTCGGCGCCCGCATCGCTGCCGATACCCGCCGCCTGCGGATGGGCGAGGTTGCTCACCACCACCACGCGGTCTCTATATTTTTCCAGCGGCTGCAGGATCTCGGTATACTCGAAGCCCTTGCCTTCTTTCGCGGGAGTCCACTTGTCCATCGTGGCTCCGTGCGGGACATAGATGCATCCCAAGCGGCTGCGTGGATTCGCCGCAGTTTGCGCCAGTGCCGTTTGCGCCGGCACCATCGAGTCCAGCAGCGGCAAGGCGATCGCGGCTCCCGCTCCGCGCAGGAATGTGCGGCGCGGAAGATGTTTCTTCGTAATGAATCTCATGGCTGGTATCTCCTGTTCCTGAATCAGCGCAGAGAAGCGCGTTGCGCTTCCGCTGCGGGTTTCATCTTCATTTGGAATGGCGCGCTCTCGACGATTCCCATCACGATGGAGGAAAAACGATCGTTGTTGCCTCGCGCGTTATGGACAATCCCGCGCACCGCCGGCATATCGTAATACTTCAAGCCCCGTCCCAGTGCGTATGTCATGAGCTTTTCGGTAAGAGTGGAAACGAAAACATCCGAGCGGGCGAGCAATGCCTCTCGGAGACTGGCGGGCCCGGAAAGCTTCGTGCCATCGACCAGTTGCCCGGATGCGTCGATCGGCAGACCGCCGTCGCTGGCGCGCCATTTGCCGGTCAGGTCAAAGTTCTCGAGCGAGAAGCCAATCGGATCCATGATCTTGTGACAGGCCGCGCAGACGGGATTCTGCCGGTGCGCTTCCATGCGCTCGCGCACAGAAACCACTTTGGCGGAAGACGCATCTTCCGGCAGCGCCGGCACGTTCGGCGGCGGCAGCGGAGGCGGGCTTCCCAGAATGTTTTCGAGAACCCACTTGCCGCGCCCGACCGGAGAAGTCCGCGTCGCCACCGAGGTTACCAGCAGGATGCTGCCCTGCCCCAGCAGACCACGGCGCGAATCATCGGGCAATTTCACGCGCCGGAAACGGCTGCCGTAAACGTTCGGAATGCCGTAGTGCTTCGCGAGGCGTTCGTCGACGAATGTGTAGTCGGCATTGAGAAGGTCGACAACGCTTCGGTCTTCCCGCACCACGCTGTCGAACAGAAGCTCGGTCTCACGCCGGAAAGCCTGCCGCAGATTGTCGTCAAATTCGCGGGTTTCAGGCCGCGCGCTTTTCAGTTCGCGCAGGTAAAGCCACTGGCCCGCGAAGTTCTCGGCCAGCGCCGACGCCTTCGGGTCGGCCAGCATACGCCGCGTCTGTTGCGCCAGAATCTTTGGCTCATGGAGTTTGTTCTGCTGCGCGAGCTTCAGCAGTTCTTCATCCGGAATGCTGCTCCAGAGAAAGAAGGACAGCCGCGCCGCCAGATCGCCGTCCGTGATCTTGTAAGCGGAGCCCGGCGCCGCGCCCGCGGGTTCCTTTTCGAAGCGGAAGATGAACCAGGGATCAACCAGAATGCGGGCCAGCGCCGTTTCGATGCCGTGCTCGAAACCGCCAGCGTTCTTCCCTTCCTGGTAAAAGCCGAGCAACGTTTCGAGATCGGAATCGCGCGCGGGGCGGCGAAATGCTTTTACAACCAGCGACTGCAGGATGCGCTTCGCACAGACTGTCTCATCCTCGCCAGGAGACGGGTGGCAGACAAAGATTTTCCGGCGGCTGGGCGTGTCGCCGGAACCAGTCGGATTGATCGGACCGGTGATGGCAACGCTCGACACACCCGCGTTGTTGGCGTATGTCGAGTAAATGTCATCGACGCCAGCCGAGTTGTACTCCGCCAGCGCCACGCCGATCTTGTGCGGGCCGGCGCTTACTTTGAATCGAAAGTCGGTGGGGTTAGCACCCGGATTGATCCGCGCGCCATCAATCGTGATCTCCACAGGCACGGGTCCACCGCCCGCGCCCACGCCAATCCCAGCACTGCGCGCGCGAATCTTGAAGCCGTACTCGGCATCCAGCGGAAACGTGTATTCAAATTGTGTGCCGCCGCGAGTCCCGATGGGCAGGCCTTCGATATGCGCGGTCTGCGACAGGTCGCCCGGAACCCGCCACGTTTCCGTCACGGGTGTAATTCCAGGATCGCCGACCGCGAGGCGGCTGACCTTCGTGGCCGCGCCGACATAACGCTCCAGCAGCGCTGGAGAAACACCCAGCGCATCGGCGTTGTTGTCGAAGCCCTCGCTCGAATCGTCGGAGGGCAGCAGCGTGGCGGTGTCGACTTTGACCGCCAGCAGATCGCGCACCGCGTTCGCGTATTCCGCGCGGTTGAGTCGATGCAGCCCGACATAGCCAGGGTTGGGGTGTTTCGCGGCATATTGATCGAGCGCGGTTTCGACCTGTGTCGCGAACGAATCGATCGCAGTTCGCGGCGGGCGAGGAGTACCTGCAGGCGGCATCATGCCCGCGCGCAGTTTGCGAACGACCTTCTCCCACGTTTCCGGATTGACGGAAACCTGCGCGGGATCGGCATGTTCGAGAGACAAGCCGCCAGTCTTCAGGCGATCGTTATGGCATCCCTGGCAGTACTTCGAAAGGAACGGCTGGTCGGCGCGGCCACCAGGCGTCTGAGCCTTCCCGGTTACCAGAGCGCCGAACAGCAAGAGCGGGATTATGGAAAATAACTTCATCGCACGCTGGCCACCGGCGATGCCGCCGCATTCTTCTTCAGGAGCTTTTCAATCAACGCGATCGTCGAGGGCTTGCGTTCGGGCGCGTTGGTTGCCAGAAATACCCCTTCGGCCCAGACCATCGGAGTCCTTCCCTCTTTGTCTTTGATATCCAGATGCGCGCCGTGTTCAGCAAGGAATTCCAGGATGTGGTCTTCACCTCGATTTGCGGCGCCGAAGACAGCCGTCAGTCCCATCGAATTCGCTGCGTTGACATCCCCACCCTTATCGAGGCACAGACGTATAGCCTCGACCTGCGTCTGCCAGTCTTCCGTGAATGTCTGAGCGGTGACCCAATTAATGCCGGATGCCGCCATCAACGCCGTCGTGCCGGCAAACGTAGGGATGTTCGGGTCTGCGCCTTTTTCCAGCAACAACTTCATCACCGCGAGGTCGCCGGAGAGCGCGGCCCGCAGAAACGGCGTCTGCCCGGTGAAGTCGACCCACGACAAATCGCCCAGTCCCAACAGGAATCTCCGCGTCGGAGGCACTTCCGCCGTGCGCACGTTCGGCTTCGCGCCATGATCCAGCAGCGAGCGGATTAACTGCAGCAGCCGCTCTCGATCCACATTGTGCTCGCCGCCGCGGCTGTATTCGATGTCGCGCATTTCTACCGCCGACCACAGCGGCGTCCGGCCCCAAAAGTCGGCGGTATTGATTTCGGCGCCCTTCTCGATCAGCAGATCAGCCATCTCAGGCTGATTGTTAGTGATCGCCATGAGCAGCGGACTGATCTTGTTGACATCGGGCTGATTCACTTTCGCGCCCGCGGCAATCAGGACCCGGGCGATTTCGGTGCGTCCATCGCGCGCGGCAAACAGGAGAGGGGTCACGCCGCCGGGCGTCTCGCCTTGATATCCCTGCTCCGGCCATCCGCTGCGCACAATACCTACGCCGTGCGATCCCCCGCCCGCGCCCGGAGGACGCCGCGCCGGAGCCTTGCCCGCACGCGTCGCCGCGTTCACATCGGCTTTGTGATCCACCAGCAGTTTTACGGCCGCCAGGTTGTTCTCGCGCACCGCCACCATCAGCGCGGTTTCCTGTGCTTTGTTGTCGCGCGCGTTCACGCCGGCTCCCGCGTCGAGCAGCAGACGAATGTTCTCCACGTTCGGACGCCGCACCGCCGCCATCAAGGGCGTAGAGCCAGCCGCATCCGCAATATCCGGTTTTGCGCCCCCCGTGAGCAGAGCCCGCACGATCGCCGTGTTCGCATTGGCGCAGGCGATGGCCAGGGGCGTGACGCCGTGCGGATCTGCGGCATTCGCATCGGCTTTGGCCTGAAGCAGCGCCGAAACCATTTCGAGATCATCCGACCGGACGGCCCAATGCAGTGCGGTTGTGCCATCCGTGAGGCGCGCGTTTACGTCCCCGGAGTGCTGGCTGATGAGCGCGAGCGCGGCGGCGCGGTTCTCGTCCCGCGCCGCCGCGGCGATCGCCGGCTCCGCTGCCTGGGCGGAGAATAACGGCGACAACAGGCAGGCAAGCAACGACGCCGCGAATCTGCGTTTCATGGAGTACCTCCAGCCATAGCACGCGCCAGAGAAAGCGCTTGCGAAATCATACCAGCCGACAGGTATGGATACAAGCCTGCCCGCAACTTTGACAGAGCGCCTGTCCGCGTTGTAACATCGCCCTCCATAAGAACCAATTTCCCAAAGCCCCACAGGAAGGATTTTCAAATGCGCATCCAACGCACTTTGGCCGGCATAGCCGTCGGCGCATTGCTTTTCACGACGGCGGCCCTGGGCCAATCGCGACTCGAGTTGAAAGTACACACGGGACATGGTCAGACAGGTTACGACGTCAACTCCACGATGATCTCAGGCGAGAAGGACATGATCCTGATCGACCCGCAATTCAGCCTCAGCGAAGCCCACCGGCTCGCGGCCGAAATTCTGGAATCGAAGAAGAACCTGACCACCATATACATTACACACCCGCATCCGGACCACATGTTCGGCCTGGCTGTGCTCAAGCAGGCGTTTCCGGGCGCGAAGATTCTCGCGCTGCCGGCCACCGCGAATGCGGCAAAGACAGCATGGCCGGCCCGCCAGAAGTTCTGGCTGCCGACCTATGGCAACAATATCCCAGGACCCGAGCCCGTCGTTCCGGAAGAACTGACCACGCCCGTGCTGACGCTCGAAGGTCAGCAGTTCCCCGTCACCGGCCCTGTTCCGGGGAGTGACGGCGCCGGGAACAGCTTTGTCTTCATCCCGTCACTGAAAGCGGTAGTAACGGGAGACATCGTTTTTGATCACGTTTACTTCGGCGTGACGCGCGACAAGGCACGGGAAGACTGGAACAAGACGATCGATCAGATCACCGCCCTGCAGCCGACGATCATTGTGCCGGGGCATGAGGGGCCGGGTGCGACTCGGGACATGCGTTCGATCCAGTGGATGAAGAAGTATATGGCTGACTGGGACGTGAACTTCGCGGCATCGAAGAGCGCCGCGGAGATGAAGCCAAAAGTTCTGGCGCAGTACCCTGGGCTTGGAATGGATTTCACTCTGAACGACCGCATCGCCACTTACTTCCCCGCACCGAAGCAGTAACCGCTGGTGTGCTGCGCTGATTTCAAAACGAAGGGCCGCGCTCTTCGCTTGCGCGAAGTCGCGGCCCCGAACACCTCCAATGAAAAGCTGAACCTCAAAACTTCATCGGAAGCCGGACAAGTCGCTCCATCTCAGAACTGGAAGCGCATTTCCAGTGTCCCTTGACGGGCCGGTGCAAATAACGCACCGGAGTTGATGAATCCAAACCCGCCGGTGAGCGCGCCGAGGGTGGCTGGATTTGTGCAGGTCGCGCCGCTGCCGCCTGTGCAGGTCGTGGGCGCCGTAGGGGTCGTGCCTGTCGGATTGCCCATCTGGGTCCTGTTGAGTATGTTCTGAAAGTTCATCCGGAGTGTCAGCTTCATACTTTCCCGGAAAGTAAAGATGCGACCGAGGCTCAATGACTCGGAGGGGCGCCGCTGATACCGGTAGTCGTTGTAATAGGGTGCGGAAGTGCCCCACTGTCCGTCAACCGGGTTGCTCCACGCCGCCGGATTCAGAACCAGCTGTTTGTTGGGATCAATGCAGTGGCAGTTCAAGTCGGTGAGGTAGAGAGGCGCGCCAGGCACGCGGTTATAGAACGTCGAACGGAACAGCAGCGTACTCAGATTGTTGCTGGACGTTGGTGCCAGTATAGGCAAGCCGCTGGCATAGCTCATCACAGCCCCGATAGTCCAGCCGCGGAGGACCTGCGATATAACTTTGTTCTGCGCAAACTTCCATTCCGGGGTGGGAACGACATAGTTAGTGGAAATCACGCTCGCCAGCGGGCGCGAGAATCCGGAAATGGTTTTGTTTTGTTGACGGTTTTGGAAATCATTGACCGTGCCCCCCTCGACCCCGAGTTGTTCTTCCTTCGCCCAGGTGAAGGCGTAATCGATGATGAGGCCATGAGAGTAGCGTTTGGTAACTTTCATCTGCAGCGAGTCGTACCACGTGCGTCCCTGCGGGGCCCAGAGCGGCGCCAGGCCGGTCGAGTACTGCGGGAATGGCCGCAGCGACTGCGCGACGGTTGAGGTCGCGGGGAATCCGGCATACGGCAGCTTGTTCTGAAAGCGGCCCGCGGCGGTCGATCCGATCGTCGCCCGCAGAATGGCACGGTCGGCGGCGTTGTTGATATCGAGACCGTTGGCGCTGAGGATTTGCGGAGTCAGAGCATTGTAGTTGTCGAGGAACGAACTCAGCCACCAGGCGCCGCGATTGCCGACGTAGTTGACTTCCACCGCAAGGTCTTTGATGATCTCCCGTTGGAATCCGGCGCTCCATTGGATCTGACGCGCCGGCCTGCCGGCGTTCTGATCCACTATGGAAGTCGGCCCGTTCAACGATGCCGGGAAGTTCGGGTTAGGATAAGCGCCGGCGGAGAGGTTGGGCCACGGCAGTACATATGCCGAGGGAACGCCCCCCGCAAGTGTCATCGCTGCTGCGCCGAATCCAGGCGCGCTGAAGTTATTAGCCGGTTGCGCGCTGCCGGTCCCTGTCACCGCGGTGGCGGTGCCGTCATAGGCAATGCCGATGCCGCCGCGAAAGACAGTCTTCGGCAGAATCTGGTAGGCAACGCCGAGCCGCGGCCCGTAAGCAAACGGATAGTTCTTACTGAAAATGCAATTACAGGTCGCTTCGTAAATCGCGCCGCCCGGGCGGCCTCCCACGGTGGGATTCGCCAGTGTGGGCGACAGGGTTGGCATGCGGCCATATTGCTCTCTGGGAGCGGTGTCGTAATCGTAGCGCAGGCCATAATCCAACGTCAGCTTGCGGGTGATCTTCCAGGAGTCCTGCGCGAACAAAGCAATGAAGTGCTTTCCCGTGCGCAGATTCGCGGGCGGATTCACGGTGCCGCTGTTCACCAGACCCAGCAGGAAACTGGCGTAAGGAAATCCGATCGTTTGCCCGCCAATGATCGCCGACTGGTTATACGGCTGGGCGGTCTGATTCGCCGCGAAGGTGAACGTTCCGTTCGTGGAAGCCAGTGAAAGAAGAGGGTAACCGAACTCGCGCACCTCGCTGCCGAACTTCAGCGTGTGATTGCCCCTGACCCACGTGACGGACGCCTGGTAGGTCGGCGTCATTTGTTTGGTCAGCGACTGAGCACTGACGCCTCCAACGCCCGGTCCCATGTTCGACATGCCGCCCGTCCCGGTGCATGGGGAAGTATTCGAGCCGGCGCCCGAGACGCACAACCCGCCGATGGTCGGGAACCGCCCGCCCGGGTTGGAAAGGCCGGTCAGCCCGATCGAACTGTCGTTGAAACTGGTATTGGGAGCGTGATCGTCGAGCTGGTAGAGAGTGACGCCCGCGCCCAGATGCAGAAGCATCGTGGGCCGGAGCGTGTAGTCGAAATTCACGCGGTACTGGTGGGAAATACTGAAGCTGCCGCGAGTGGCTGTAATGTTGTTGGGCAGTCCCTCGGAGCCGTTCAGACTTTGCGAAATCTGCGCATAGCTGTAATTCTTCAGGAACAGGCCGCTGATTTTAGCCTTGCCGCTGATCTGGTGATCCACCTTCACGTTCCAGTTGGTCGTGACTCGATCGTTCGGAAACGAAGGCAGGTAGTTCAATGCGGAGTTGCCGTTGGTTGGGTCGGGAATCAGCTTCTGAATTGCCAGGGCAACTGGATCCATGCGAGCGGCCGGAATAACGTTGCCCGGAAAAGCAGTCTCCACAACCTGTCCGTTCACGGTTTGCGCCGTCTTCGGATCGTAAATCGTGCCGGCGCGGAGGGTATTGCCAAGTGGATCCGTCCCCAGACTGCCGCCGGTGAGGGCACCCGCGAAGTTGCCCGCGCGATAGGCTGCCGTCGGCACGGTGATGGGGGCGTTGTTGACAATAAAGAATTCGCGGTACTGCTCGCGGTTGAAGAAAAAGAAAGTACGGTTCCTGCCGTTGTAGACCTTCGGTATCCAGACCGGACCGCCGACGTTAAAGCCGTAGTCGTTGCGCCGGACGCGCTGTTTGGTGTTGGCAAACGGGGCCGCTGCGTTAAAGGCCTCGTTCGCCAGATAATCGTAACCCGCGCCGTGAAACTGATTTGTGCCGGATCTCATCGTGAGGTTAATCAGTCCACCGCCGACCGAGCCATACTCGGCGGCGAAGTTGCTCGACTGGATGGCGGTTTCCTGGATGGTGTCCACGCTGGCTCCGACGCCGGCCTGCACGGAGTTGATCTGGTTGGTGCCGTCCATCCCGTCGATCTGAGTGCGCTGCGTGCCATTGGGGGCTCCGTTGACGCGGATGCCAAAGATAAAGCCGGAGCCGGGCGCCGAAGCGCCGGGAACCAGGGCGATTTCCGCCTGATAGAAGCGCATGCCCTGGCTGGATGAATATGTGCCGCCGATGCCGAGCAGCGGGAGATCGATCAGATGTTGCGCCTCGATCTCGTGGCTCAATTCCCCGCTTTCGGTTTTGAGCAGCGAGACCTCCGCGGAAATGGTGATGGATTCATTCGCGGCGCCGACCTCGAGGGCCACGTCCAGCCGCGCGACTTGCGTGGCCCCGACGGCGATATTCTGCCGGATGTACTTCTTGAATCCCGGCGCGGTCACGGTCATCGAGTAGGTGCCCGGGGGCACTTGCGGGAGCGTGTAATTGCCGGTTCCGGTAGTGGTCGTCTGGTAAGCAACGCCATTTTCCGCGTTTGTGATCTCAATCGCGGCGGCCGGTACGACCGCCCCGCCCGGATCCGAGACAGTCCCGGTGATGGTTCCCCGATCGCCCTGCCCAAACACAGTAACGCATGCCAGCAGCACGGCCAGCAGAAGTCTTCTCATTTTTTTCAACCCCTCTTCCTCCGCGCGCCGGACCCCGAATCCAGCAGCGCTTTTGTTTGATCAGCAAGAATTCTATGCGCACAGATCGCCGGTGTCAATACCTGTCAATTGGTAAAAATTTTGCCTGTCGCAGCATGGAATCGGCATGCCGGTGCGCTGGGATATCATGAGGTGTGTTTTCCCGGCTGCGTGCCCAAAGTCTCGAATGGTGATTTCTCAGGGCGTGAACTCACGCCGCGCGCGTATGCTGGTCGCGGTCCGCGAAATGATCCTGCGCGGCGAGTTCACTCCTCAAAAAAACATCGAGGAAATTGAACTTTCAAGGGCGCTGGGTGCATCCCGCCCTCTTGTTCGAGCCACGCTGAAAAGCCTGCATCAGGAGGGGCTGGTCGAAGAACGCTCCGGCGGATATGCCCCACAAATGCTGACGCCGCTCGATATTTCGGACGCGATTGAAGCGCGGGGTGCGCTCGAGAGCCTTGCCGCCGGCACAGCGGCCCGCCGCACTGCAGATCCGTCCCAACTCGCCGCGGCGCGCCGCCTGAATTCCCGGTTGGCGGAAACGACGGCCGCCTTCGGCGCCGCTGAAACGCCGAGTGCCGAGCAGATGGCGGAGTTCGGCGAGTTGAATCTGGCTTTTCACAAAGCTCTGGTGGCCCTCGCGAAGAGCCCCATGCTCGAGCTCTCTATTGAGCGGGTTCGCTCCATTGCTTTTGCATCGCCAGCCGCCGTCGTGATTCCCGGCGCGCCCGGAGGTTTTTCGCAGGCAGTCCGCGAGCACGACGCGATTCTCAACGCTATCGAAACGGGGAACGCGGCCCGCGCTGAGAAACTCGTTCGCGCCCATGCGCGGTTTGCGCTTCGGGGAGTGAACAGCGCGCTCGATCGGGCGGGGCGTGCCGCGGTGAAAAAGCAACCCAGAGGGGCCGTTCGCGCGAACATCGTGCGGGAAAGCGCCCTGCCGCAGCCGCCGGAACCATCCGGACCCACCGCACAACTCGTGTTGGACGCCGCCGCCGCGTTGTTCTGCGAAAAGGGATTCAGCGAAACCACGACGCGCGAGATCGCTGGCCGGCTGAACATTCAGCAGGCGTCACTCTACTACCACATCTCGGGAAAAGCGGATCTGCTCCGGCGCATCTGCGAGTCGGCGCTCGAAGCCGTAGAGTCGCGGGTTGATGCTGTGCTGTCGACTCAGAAGAATGCGCGCGGCCGAGTACGGGGGCTGATCGGCGCGCATCTGGAGGGGCTGTTTGAAAACCCGGACCGCGCGCTCGCGGGGATCGCCGAATTCCGCTCGCTATCCGGCGCCGATCGCCGCGAACTGAGCGCGCGGCGCAGGAACTATTCCAGTCTGCTCGGCCGCGAGTTGGAATCCGCCGCGAAATCCGGAGTTCTCCGCACAGACATTCCCGTTTCGATCCTCCGGCTCGCGCTTCTCAATTATCTGAATTGGACCCCACGCTGGTATCAGCCCCCAGGCCGCTTGCCGCTGGACGATCTGGCCGGGATTTACGATCGCGTATTTATTGAGGGCGTCGTTACTCCCGGTCACGCAAGGCCCGCCCTGCCCCAATTGACAAACCCGCGCAGACGCCGGACCGGTTCAGCACACAGCGGAACCCTCGGGAAATTCGTACGCACCGCCGCCGAACTCTTTTCGAAGCAGGGGTACGCATCCACCAGCACAAGATCGCTGTCCGCTCTGATTGGAATGGAAAAGGCCACGCTCTACTACCATGTGAACAGCAAAGAGGACCTTCTCTACCTGATTACAAAATCCTCCGTCGAAACTCTTCTGGAGGATGTGAACAAAGCCGTCGAAGGAATTGCGTGTCCTCTGGAGCACCTCGCGATGCTGATCCGCGCGCATTGCATGAGCCTGCTCCGGGATCAAACCCAGCATGCGACCGCGCTGGCCGAGGTCCGTGCCCTCTCACCGGAGCGGCTTGCTGAAATCATCGGCATCCGGAAGGACTACCAGGCGGGGATCCGCCGTGTGATCGAGGCCGGCCAGAAGAATGGGTCCATTCGCGGCGACATCGAGCCGCGCTATCTCGCTTCCATGCTGCGGGGACTCCTCGACCGTACAGTCGAGTGGTACCAGAGAAATGGCTCGCTCGCGCCCGCCGAGTTGGCGAACGCGTTCTGCGAAATCTATCTTTTCGGAGCCGGCTCGACAGCTACTGCACGCCGATAGGCGTATCCTGCGTCCGCATGTGCGCGAAGTCTTTCTCGTTTTCGAGGCAGTAGTAATCGATCAGTTCGCTGTCGAGAATCAAAGGCTGATTGATCTTAACGGTCCATGGTGCTTTGTACGCCTTCGGATCGTCGATCGTGATCTCGACTTCGAGCGTGCCGTAATTCGGGCGGCGGATTCGTTCCGTAACCTTGCCCTTCCCGGTCAACGGATTGCCCGCTGCGTCCAGCCAAAGATCGTCTCGGAAACCGGCAGTCTCGATCACCATCGTGTCGCCCTCCCAATGACCGACCGAGTAACCGTTCCAGGTCGGATTCGGATCATTCGGGAGCTTCCGTCCGTCGGTGAAAATCTGCCGGTACTGCATATTCCGCTCAGTCAGGATGATGATGCGGCCGGGAACTTCAAAAACCCGCTTATAGTAGTCGTCGGTCCAGATGCGGGGCGCGTCGCGGGGCATGCAATGGACGTTCGGATCAGAGCCCTGCTCGAGGCTCCGTTTCTTAACGAGTTCTGCGGCCCACGGTTGATAAGGCAGGGGTGTTTTCAGAGATGCGGCGATATTGATGAACTCGCGCGAGATTTGCGTATCCCCGCACTCGGCGCCACAAGGCTTGCCGATGTTCACCCATCCCCACATACCCGACAGGTCGGGCTTCCCGTCGGCGGTGCGTGGCGCCGGCGCAGTCAGATTGGGAGTTCCGTCGGCTTTCTTCGGGACGTCCTTCGTGGCGTACCCGAGCCACTGCGCGCGCAGGGCAGGCGCGAACGTCAGCGAAAACAGGAGCGTTGCCGAAAACATACCTCGCATGGCTGAAGCGATTTTCAATTGCACCGTGATGATGACTCCGGAATGGATGAATGCCCGGCTCGCAGCACGCGGCAGGCGCATTCAGGAGCCTTCAGTTTAGCGTGCGTGAACGATTCCCGTCAAACACTGTTTATACCGATTGACTGGTATAAACTTCTATACAGCGCCGAGGCCGGATCAGAGAGCAGACATGGCGCGCGAGAGGAGTAATCGGATGCGAGTTCGACTGGCCGTTTTTATTGGCTGCGCAATGGTCCTCGGGGTTTCCGAAAGTAGGGCGCAAAAACCAGCGGAAGCGAGGAACGGGTCGTGGGAAAAGATCAAGGTTCATGGCAAATCTCTCGAAGGAAACCTCGAGGGTGATTCTCCCGATCGCGAGGTGTTCGTTTACCTTCCGCCGAGTTATGCAGGCAGTCCGAATCGACGCTACCCGGTCGTTTACTTCCTGCACGGCTATGCGGCACATGCCGAAACCTACTGGAAATCGCTTTCGGTTCCCGCCGCCGCTGACGCTGCTATCGCGGATGGCTCCGCTCGCGAAATGATTATCGTGCTGCCCGACGCGTTCACTGTCTATGACGGCAGCATGTTTTCGACCTCGCCCACGACCGGCGATTGGGAGACATACATTGCGAAAGACCTGCCCACATACGTCGACAGCCACTATCGAACTATCGCCGACCGCAGCGCCCGCGGACTCGCCGGCCACTCGATGGGCGGATACGGGACCGTTCGAATTGGCATGAAACACCCGGAGGCTTTCGCCGTGCTGTACGCAATGAGCTCCTGTTGTCTGATGAACGATCCGCAGCGCCTTCTTCCCGGCACATCCGCGAACCAGCCGCCGAGCGGGGCGCTGGCGCACGCCCTCTCTGCGCAGGCCGCGGCATGGGCGCCTGACACGCTGAACCCACCGACGTTCTTCGATCTGCCCTCGAAGGACGGGGAACTCCAGCAATTGATCGCCGCCAAATGGACCACCAACTCGCCGCTGTTGATGGTCGATCAGTATGTGCCGGGTTTGAAGATGTATCGCGCCATCGCGATCGACGTCGGAACGAAGGACCCATTCCTCACCACCAACACCCAACTGGATCAATCTCTGACGCGACTCGGAGTCAACCATACCTTCGAGAGTTATGACGGGGATCACGGAAGCCGCATCGCCGCGCGCTTCGCGGCGAAGGTTCTGCCGTTCTTTTCCGTCAACCTGACTTCAGCTACGAAATGAAGACGCGGGCCGGCCGACTTTCGCTCAGTTTCTCTTTCAGTCGGCGGTCGAATAGACGGCACAGCCCGGCCGGCGCCCGGGCTTTAGCGGTAAGCAGTCGCTCTTAACGGGCGCTGCACTGCCAGGAGTCCGCAGCTTCCGCAGGCCCTTTTACGTATTTCGGATATTCCGGATAAGAACACATCGGCATACTCCGCTCGCCCGCCGTTACCTTAATGGACTTGCCGGGGGCGACACCTTTCTCGACCCACTCCGTGAGCATCGCCAGACGATCGAACGTGTTCGGGATCGGCTTTGCGTCCAGCTTCTTCCCGTCGCCGTCAGTCGTGTAATTCGTCCCAGTAAGACCGTGCCCGGTCTGCGGCAGCACATAGAAGCGCGCGAAGCCGTCGACTTTCGGGCGGCCCATCTTATCCAGAACCGACTGATAGAAATCCAGCTGCGTGCCGGGTGAAGCCAGCGTATCGTTGGTGCCGATGGCTACGATCATCTTGCCGCCGCGGCGCACAAAAGCCGAAAAGTCCGGATTCGACGCATCCAGAATCGCCGACAATGCCTGTCGGCGCGCGTTGTACTTGCCACCTTCAACGTAATCGAGGGCATTGCCCTGCAAGTCCTGCATCAGAAAACCGGTTACCCCCGCCACGCCGATCCAGTTGTAAGAGCCCGCATTCTCAGCCGCGCCTTCCTGACCGCGGAAACGCGTGTTGGCGATCAGCCCGCTGCCGCTCGGATCGGTATTCGGAAGCCACATCCCGAAAGTCGTCACGCCGTTTGCCAGCGGCTGCGAGAAGGGATAGCGGCTGTAGGCGAACTCGAGCGTGGAAATCTGGCCGTCAGTGAGGCAGGCGTCCGCGCTGGTATCGGCAGGATTGGGGTCCACATTGTTCGGGCAGCGCCTCGCAGCCCACGGATGCCGGTTCGGCTTGCCCTGCTTCACGTCGAAAGTCTCGCGGCACGCCATGTAGTTGTTGATGACGCCGTCGACGAGGCCATCCAGCTTATCGCACTGCCGCATAAACTCGCCGCGAATGGCGTTGATCTTCGCCGCGGTTACCCAGTTCGCCTGCGGCTTTTCATGGATGCGAATCAGCGCGGGGCCCAGCATCAGCGACGAGAAACCGACAATCGGGACATTGGCCGCGATGCCGTTGTAGTCGTTCGGATAACGCTCGGCAACCGTCAGCGCCTCACGTCCGCCCTGCGACGATCCGACGTAGTAGTTGTATTCGGGTTTCTTTCCGTAAAGCCGCTCGATCAGCACCATCGCTGCATCGTGCGTCTTCTTCATCTGCATGTAACCGAGATTGCGGATCGCCTCTTCGTTCAGCGCCCAGTCGTCAGAATTCGCCTCCCCTCGGCCCGGGCCGCCTCTGCCGAAGCTGATCTGATGGCCCGAATCGCTCCCGTAAGTCACATATCCCTGATTGAGCGGAGCGCCCGCCAGCATGGGGATTGTGCCGTTCATCCCGCCGCCGCCCAACTGGACGGCCCGGCCATTCCACGTCACCGGGAAAGCCACCTGGAAGTTGATCGGCTTCGCGTTCGCCGCATGATCGACAGGAGCCATGACGCCGTTGACGCTGCACCACGAAGAAGGATTTCTCCCCGCTGGGTTCCACTTCGGCGCGCTCAGCGTCAATCCCAAAACCGGCTCGCCGATCGTCGCTACCGGAATACTGTCCCCGAGCTTGGCCGAGGTGCAGTCGGCTTCGGTAATCGTCTGTGCGCCGGCGAGGCCTGACCACATGATGCCGGCAAAAAGGACCGTTCCCAAACGAGCGTGCGTCATCGGCTTAGTTGATGCCTTTCTTCTCGACGTGCCACTTCGAGTCCTGACAAAGTCCGCAGTTCGCGCCCAGGAACATCTTTCCGGCTTCCTGATCGCCTCGGAGCTGCCACTGCAGCAGCGGGAGCGCGACCTTGCCGAAGTCTCCGCCGCCCGGCTGATTGTAAGTGCCACCGTGGCCGATGCCATCCTTCCACGCGCGGAACGCGGGCACTTTGGTGATGCGCTTGAAATCGTCGTTACTGTTGGCGAACGCGATGTCGGTCGAATCGCCGGAAATGTAGAACACCGGCGTGTGCAGCTTGTCCAATTGCTCCTTGGGGACGTTCTCCATCCCCGCGCCTGCGCCGGCCGGAGGCGTCGTGAACAACCCGCCGCTCCAGTTGATGATCAACTTGACGCGCGGATCATTGCCCACCGCCAGCGCCTGAATGCCGCCGCACGAATGGCCCATGACCGCGACCTCCGACGTGTCGAGCTTGTTGTAATAGGGGCTCTCCCTGCGGCCGTTTTCCGCGATGGCCCAGGTGATCGCGTCGAGCAACTGCGATGATTTCGTGGCCTGCCCGCCCCGGCCGCCACCACCCGCGCCCCGGCCGCCCGCATTCGCGGGAGGAGGTGGGGCCTGTGGGGTCCCGGTGGCGATCGCGAGATATCCGTTGGAAGCGATCTCACTCAGGAAGGGTTTATAGAACGCACTGTTGTTTGCACAGCCGCCGTTACCCCACGCCACGATCGGGAGTTTCTGGTCCTTCAAAGCGTTCAAGTCTTTCGGGCGGTAAATGGTATGCGTTGGAAGCCCCGGGTCTTGTTCCACGATTGCGGGGAAAGGTCCGGTGCCTTCCTGAGCCCATGAACATGAGGCCAGACAAACCAAAGCAATCAATGTCTTCGTCATTTCGACTCCTGCGATTCGACCACGAAAGCAAGCGCTTTCTGAGCAGATGCCAGTCTATCGTGCACCTGACCGTTTCGTCAAAAGTCTCATACCGGTTGACTGGTATAAGCAGCGGCCTTCCACGCAGGCAGAATGCTTGCTGCTGCCGTGCCGGCACGATAGACTGCGGTGCAAGCGCTTACACATGACCGCCAAACTCCGCTTGCCTCCGGTTACCAAGGTTTTTGCACGATGCCTGGCCAGCTATCTGTCCGGAACGGTCTGGCCGGCAGCCCCGCGCCGTTAAAAAGAAGAGGAGGTCTTACCTCGCTCCGAAAAGGAAGCCAACGTGAAGCTGTCGAAAAATCCGGACGCGGCGCTCCGGCGGAGCGGCGGCGCTTACAATGGCGTGGTTCAGGCCCGACCTCTACCATCGCGTCGTGACCCGCTCGGGGACGTTTGTGAACCTGCGCCGCACTCCGGAAGCGCCGCTCGGCGCATATGAATACATCGACCATCTGTTTCCCGGCAATGAGAAGAAGCCTCTGCGCCTCTGGATGCAGGTTTCCGAAAACGACAATGGCGCCCGAACCCCCGCGGCGAATCGCCGAACTGGGTGATTGCAAATTCCGGGCTGGCGGGAATTCTCAAAAACAAGGGCTATCACTATCAGTTCGTCTATTCCAAAAACGCCGGCACACGCAAAGGAAGGTCATCAACCACACCTTGCCCCAGGCGCTCGAATACGCCTGGCAGCGATATTCGAGCGCGAATTAAGACCGCCCGCCCTCTACCGGGAGCTGCGGGACTCCGCCATCAGATCGAGGATGCCGTTGACGATAGCGCTCTCCGCGCATCCCGGCTTGAGCCGCGAAGAGAGCACTTCGAACGTATCCATCCCGTATGCCGAATCGTTGGGAATGTATCCGGACCGCGCACTCCCGTTCGTCAGCGTGGCCATCATTGTCCGCGCGTAGGGTGACTCCTTCTTCAGTCTCTGTGCAATCAGATTGAAGACTTCCGCGTTGACGGCCCCGATCGCAATATCGCCGATCCGCAAAAGCCCAAGTTTGATCTCGACCGGCTCGGCGTCTTTGTAAGTGCCTTCAAATCCGGCGCGCCCTTCGTTGGTGCGCGTCCGGCCCGGGCAACTGACCGTCTTGACGCCGCCGTAAATCGCCGCGGTCGAATCGGTGCGCTCCATGCTCCGCATCACGTGCATCACTTCTTCGCCCAGGAACTGCCCCATCGAGAGGATCATCTGCTTCTGCTGGTTCATCAGCTTGATCACAGTCGGGTCTTTCTTGTTCAGGCCCTGACCGCCGGGAGGCATCGCGTTGCTGATGTCCTGACCGCGCTTGGCGTAGTCCTTGATGCGGATGTCACGCAGATCGAACGTCTGCTGGAAATAGAGTGGATTCTGATCGCCCGCCGCGCCGCTCGACCACAGCGCGACGATCTTGTCGTCGTACGAGTCTTCGATGTATCTCGACGTCGTGCCCGGCGCGTCGCCGCTCACCAGATCGAGTTGCCCGGCGGCGACCCCATGCATAGCGTAGTTGTAGTAAACCGCGATCGGCTCGCCGCGTGTATTTTCGAACTTGACCACCGCAACCGTTTTGTCGGACAGGCCTTCGTAATTTGGCCCTTCCCACCAGCGGCGGGTCTTGGGGTCGATGATGTTGCGATTGACATTGATGTAGGAAACACCAGTCCCATATCCGACGCGCGCGGGCTCGAGCCGCTGCTTCGCCAACCGGACCGATTCAACGATCTTTTGCGTATACGGACCCGCCGGCTGCCCCGGCACACTGTGGCTGTGCGTCGCCGTCAGCAAGACGTTCTTCGATGGAATCCCGAGCTCGCTTTCGAGTTGTTTGGAAACCGCCTGCCAGATCGCTTCCGGCACACCTCCGGCGTCCACCGTTATGAGCGCGGCGGTCGAACCGCCACTTTCAACGACAACGGCGCGCGAGTAAATGTGATCCAGAATGCCGTCATAGTTCTTCGGAAGGGTGTCCGCGGCGGGAGTAACGTCCACTTTGGCTGCGCCGACGCGAAGGCCCGCGTTCTGGCCATACGCCGTGACGGACATTGCAGCCGCCGCAATCCAGACAATTACAAGTGATTTCTTCATGGCTCGATCCTCTTTAAGTAACTTCGGCTTTAAATAACTTCGGCTACTGGCCCTGGCGCTTCTGGTTTTCCATAAACACATCGCAGGCTTCGCGGCGCAGACCTTCTTTCGCCACCGGACCGGCATCGGTAAAATCCAGGTATGCGCGTGCGGTCGAATCGAATTTCGGCCACTTCACCAGCTTTCCGCCGTTGGGATCGCCCGTTTTGGCGAAGTTGGTCCAGTATTCCTGCATCTGTGGCGCATACTGTCGATCCGACTCATCGTACTTCCGCATGTTTTGCCAGACAGGCAGCGTTCCGAAGATAAATGGGATTTCCGATGCGTGCGGCGCGCCCTGCGCTTCTTTACCGTGCACGGTGCGCGAGAACTGGTATTCGTACCCGGGATTCCCGGCGGCCGTATGCCAGATCAGTTCCTGAACGGTGCCGCAGCGGAACGAATTGTCAGTGGTGAACTGCAGCATCGCAGTTCCGTTCTCAGGATCGACTGCGGGTTCGCTCGCGCCATTCACTCCGTAGGCTGCCAGCGCACGATCCGCCAGTGGACCATACCGTTGCGAAATCATCTGGCGGATGTCGGCTGCCGCGCCCCGCGGCTGCATCTCCTGCGAGTTGTTGCCGATCAACAGCGCCACCTTTTGCTGGCGGCCTTCGACGTACACCTTCGAGGCGGGCTCGGTCAGAACCCATCCATCCACATTGATACCCAGACCGCCTCCAGCCCCGGCCTGAATCACCTTCGCCATCAGGTCTGCATCCGGCAGCGCCCGCAGTTTCGTTAGCGTCTCCGCGCCACTATAGCCCAGCTTCGCGGCCATCTCCGCGCCTCTTTTCTCAGCGTCAGCCTGAGAAATCTGAGCGCCAACCGGACCGCTCTGCGCCATAACCCTCACGAATAATCCTTTGGTCAGGGGCGAAGCGATCAGCGCGTTGACGTCGCTCGCGCCGGCCGATTCACCGAAGATCGTCACGTTCGCAGGGTTGCCTCCGAACCGGGCGATGTTGTCGTGCACCCAATGCAACGCCATGATCTGATCCGCCAGCCCGTAGTTCCCGGCGGCTTGGTGTGGTGATTCTTTGGTGAGTTCCGGAAGCGCGAAGAAGCCAAAGATGCCCAGCCGGTAATTAACATTGACCACGACTACGCCGTGGCGGGCGAGTACCTCACCGTTGAACAGAGCTTCCATGCCTGATCCGGCAGTGTTCCCTCCACCGTGTACCCAGACCATCACGGGGAGGGATGAGGTCACCGGCCACTTCGGAGTCCACACGTTCAGTTGCAGGCAGTCTTCGCTATGGGCCAGTTGCTTGTTATCGTTCTGATTGCACATCGGTCCGAAAGCGGTGGCATCACGAACGCCCGTCCAGGCCTTCGCCGGACGCGGCTCGTTCCAGCGCAGCTCGCCCACCGGTGGCTGTGCAAACGGAATGTTCTTGAAGGCCGCCACGCCGCCGGCAGTCACACTGCCGCGAAGCTTGCCTGTGCTGATCGAGACGACGGGATCGGTCGCCGCAGCCTGCGCGGCGATCGCCGCCAGCGAGGCCACTCCCAGGCACAGAATGCAAGCCAGTCGGCCTGATTTATTTATGGATCTCATCGGTGTTCCTTCCTTCTTAACTTAACTATCGGCCCGCGAGATGCAACAGGTCCGTAAACATCTTGGTCTGATGGTATGAACCCAATTCCGGCCCATCCACTGCACCCTTGACATACGCACGATCGCCTAAAGCCTCACGCGGAGAGCCGGGGATCACGCCCTCAAACCAACCGCCTTCGAGCGCGACAAACTTCGGATCCGCTCCCAATTCCACTGCGCGGCTGAACAGAGAAGCCCATTTAAACAAGTGCCCGACGTTGAAATTCGTGCCCCCGGTGCTTTTCCAGTTCTCGTCGTAACCTTCCGCAAATAGCCCAGGTTGTAATCGTAGAGCTTTTCCATCTGCGCCAATTCGGCTGTTATTTCGTTCCAGACTTCCGGCGACTTCGTCGCATCGTAGAGCGCCAGCAGTGCTTCGAGCATGTGTACATTCAGGCTGTGTCTTCCGGGATTGAAGCCTCCGGGCCCCGCGGGGGCCGCCGCCGGCGGGCCCGCGCGCGATTCCCGCCCGCCGAGCGGGGACGTTGCCGGACCGCTGAAATCGCGTTTCATCGTTCCGGTAAAACATTGGCCGTCTCTCATCTTGTCGCGCATGACATGCCATTGATCCATCGCCGCTTTCTCGTAGCGGGAATGGTTGGTCACCTGAAATGCGTGGGCCGGAGGAAAAATGACAAAAGTCTGAAAACCCGTCCAGGTGTCGTCGATGACCTTCAAATCGGGAGTCGTGCGATTGAAGTATCCCCCGAACTGATCGTCGTGCATCTTCAGCAGAAAGTCGGCGCCGCGCCTCAGCGCGTCCAGATAGCGTTTGTCGTGGCTGTATTCGTAGCCCTCAACCAAGGTGTAGAGTTGGCGGCCCTGACCGTTAAGGCTAGCCTCGCGCTGGGTTCCCCACGGTTTCCATTGGCGCTCGGGATTCTCCTGAATGAAGCCATTCGGCATCACCGATGCGTCCCGCCGGTGATCCAGCAGATCGAACATCGCTTTCTTCAGCCAGACCTGGTCAATGTATTTATCGATCATGTGTTTATCGATCATGGGTTGATCGATCACCGCTCGCGACGCCTTGCCTCGTGTGGGCGTCTGTGCTGAAATCGTCGTGATCCCCAGGCCCAAAAGGAAAGGCGTAGCAAGCCAACGGAACATTTGCCGTTTTCCGAAGCTGTGTGCGATGTTCATGGTTAAACGTCGTACCCCAGCAGGCGCCTCACCCAAATGTTTCGATAGCGCACCGGCCCCGCATGAGCCTGCAGCGAAAACGGCTGTTCCGTAGCATGCGGCTGATATTTGGCGATGGGCTCCACTGCCGTGCTGCCGAGCAGTTCAACCCTGTGGTGCACCAAAACGCCGTTAAAGATCAACGTCACGCACGCGCTTTTAGCAACCTTTTCGCTTTCGAAGCGCGGGCTCTCGAAAATGATGTCGTAACTGTTCCATTCACCCTCGGGGCGGCAGGGGTTCACCATCGGTGGATACATCCCATAGATGGAGCCCGCGGCGCCATCCGGATAGGTCGGATTGTCAAAAGAAGAAAGTACCTGGATTTCGTACCGGCCCATCAGGATGATGCCGCTGTTGCCGCGCTGCTGTCCCACGCGAGATGCATCCGCTCCGGTTGGAGTGATCCACTCAATATGGAGTTGGACATCGCCGAATTTTTCCTTCGTCACCAGCCCGCCGGAACCGGGCACCATCTCTACGTATCCGTTTTCCACCTTCCAGCGGGGCTCACCAATCGAGCCCCCTCTGCCCGTGCCGTTCCATTGCGAAAGGTCCTTGCCGTCAAACAACACGATCGCGTCTGAGGGCGGACGCTCGATCGCCATGGGCAAGCCGGGCGTCACTTTACGCGGCTGCGGCCGGTTGCGATCATGCACGCGCCACTTCTGCCCCGGGAGCGGATCGCCCAGCGGGCTGCCATCCATCTGACCTCTACCGGGCGGTGGACCGACTGGCTGGCCCTGGGTTTGCTGGCCCTGGGTTTGCTGGCCCTGCGCTCGTTGCATCAACGGCGCCAGCCCAGCGGTCATCGACACACTGGCGAAGAGCTTCGCAAACTTTCTTCGATCGAACATCGGCGCCTCCCTTCCCTGTTTCTGCGCGCTTAATTCAGCGCAAACGCATACAGCGAATCTACGGCTGAGACCAACAAGTATTGCTTGTTATCCAGCATGTAAGTCTGGGCAGGACCAGAGACCTCGCCTAAATGGACATGCCACACTATCGCGCCAGTGGCCGGATCGTAGGCCACCAGATTTCCTCCCGGATCCCCGCCGAAGAGCAGCTTACCGGCCGTCGTAAGAAGCGCATGACCGACGTTGGTGCCGCCCCATGCGCCCGCCTCCGGATATTGATGCCGCCAGGCGATCTTTCCGGTTTTGTAGTCCAAGGCGGTCAGAAACGTTCCCAGAGATCCTGCGGCCTGCTCGTCCTTCCCCCCGAGGCCCATGGAGCCCCGCGGATCTGTGTCCATCAGGTAATACATGGCGTAACTGTCTTCGGTGGTGACGTAAAACAACCCGGTATCGGGACTGAATGCCGGCGGCATCCAGTTAGTCGCGCCGGCGTTGGTGGGAGAAACCAGCGCGCCTGCAATATCGAAGTCTTTGGCTGGATTTCGGACGGGCTGACCGCTGCTGTCGAGCCCCCGATCCCAATTCGCCGTGGGCGAGAATTTACCGGTAACCAGATGTTCGCCTGTGATCCGGTCAAGAGTATAGAAAAAGCCGTTGCGAGTGGCCGTGATCACTAACTTGCGCTGCTTGCCGTTGAATGGAGCGTCTACGAGAACCGGCGTCTGTGTTGAATCCCAGTCATGCGTGTCGTGCGGAGAAGTCTGGAAGTACCACACCAGTTTTCCGGTATCGACGTTTATGGCGACCAGCGAACATGTATAGAGGTTGTCCCCGTCACCGCGGGATTGCGACGTGTATGCCGGCGTTGGATTCCCCGTTCCGACGATGTAGAGATGCGTCTCGGGGTCGTAAGAGCCTGGAATCCACATGTGGCCGCCGCCGAACTTTGCCGCAGTGAGATTCGCCCAGGTTTTCAGAGCCGGGTCGTTGGCGGCCTGCGGCGTGGCATACCAACGCCATTGAATGTCTCCTGTCTCGGGATCATAGGCCGTCAGGAAGGCAGGCGAATCGAGATCGTTGCCGAGTCCCACCAAAACGTGATTTCCGATGACGATCGGCGAGTTCGTGGAAAAGTACTGCTGAGACAAAGGAGCAAGCATCTTGTGCCAGCGCTCTCTGCCGGTGGTTGCGTCGAGGCAGACGAGATAGTTGTCCGGCGTCTCGAGATACAACTGGTTTCCCCACATCCCGAGGCCGCGATTTCCGGTGTGCGTGCCGCCCTTCGTTTTCCAGACGAAATGCCACAGGATATGCCCGTCGCGCGCATCGGCGGCCCATGCGTTGTCGGGAGTCGAGAAATACAGTTTCCCGTTTACTTCCAGAATCGAGCTAACAATTCGGCTCGACCTCGAATTAGGGCCGCTTTCGTTCAGCTCTCCCGTGCCCTCCCCGCCGATAATGGTCGGTATCGCGCCGCCGAGTGCGCCTCTTCCCCTGCCGCCCGCGTTATTCAGACCAGCGGTGATCCGGGAGGTCCACACCAGTCCCAGTGTCTTGATCGTCGATTGATCTATCTGTGTCAGCGCGCTGTAGCGCTTGCCTGAATAATCGCCGGAATACGTGGGCCACGAGTCAGATAACGGCTTGAGCAACTCCGCGGGACTCAAAGCCTGTGCGGCTGCGGCTGCCGGAGCCGCCATCAGGACCGCTGCGAATACGATTGATTTCAGGTTCCTCACTTTACACTCGTCAGATAAGCCGTCACGTCATGAATGTCTTTGTCCGTATACACCGGCAGCAGATCTTTATGCGGCCTCAGTGGGTCATGAACTTCAACTGCCGGGCTGGAACCGTCGCGCATAAAGGTCCGCGATGTTCCGTCGTTCTCCACCAGCGTGACGGTAAAATCGTCGATCCGCTCCAGGCGGCCCTCAAACTTTTGCGTCGCCGAAACCGTGACGGTAACAGTCTTCGGCGAGACAGCGATCACCGTCGAACCCGCTCGCCCTGCCCCGGGCATCAGCCACGTTTGCTGTAGTGTTTTAGGATCGGGAATCTTCAAGACCAACCCTTTGAGGTCGCCAGTCACTGAATGGCAGGCGGCGCACCGGGCTTTGAAGTAAGCCTGTCCCGCCTTTGCATCGCCGACAAGAACGTTGGGCGGTGTGTTTCGTGCCGGGTCGCGTCCGGCAGCCTTGAAGGTATGCAGGAACCCGGCGATATCCGAAATTTGTGTGGGGGTGAGATCGAATTTCGGCATCCCTGCGTCCGGGCGGCCATTTTGAATCACGGGTGCGATTGACTCGCCGTTGATATCGTTGAGCACCAGACCGGAGCGGACCAGATTCGGCCCACCTTCCCCGCCCCGCGCGTCCGCGCCATGACAAAAGGTGCAGCGAACACCATAAAGCGCCTTCCCGCGTTCCACCTGAGCGGCGTCGCTTGGCGGACGCAAGCCCGCTCCGCGCCCTGCGCCCGCCTGCGCGTGCCCAACCGCCGGCGCAACCATACTGACGATGATGAGCAACCCAGCGCATCCGTGATTTGCAATCTTCATAATCACGCTAAGTTCGCGACCCGGGGCAGCGTGGCATCCTTCACGCGAATGTCAGCACATCCTTGCAATACTGCAGGCACCTCGCCAGTTCAATCGCCGGACCAGCCGGGCCAACATACTCGATACAGGCCGGGAAGTCGTACTTCTCCTTCCTGAGCAGCAACAGCACTTCCCGCAACGGTGTGTCGCCTTCGCCAAAGGGCATCTCAGCTCCCTGGTTCTTCTTCCGATCCTTGATATGGATATTGGTGATTCGCGAATGATGCTCCCTGATGTAAGCCAGTGGATCGTAACCCGACGCGAAAAAGTGGCCCACATCGAGATTGACCCAAAATTTTTCCGAGAGCGCCATAGCAGTTTTGAAATCGTCCGGGCCCGACGTGTGATTGTGCAGCGCGACGACGACGTTGTATTTTTCCGCAAACGGCTTCAGCCGAGGGAATACGCTCAAAGGCGAGGACGCGGTGATGACGCTCGTCCCCAGAGCCTTCGCCATCTGAAAGCCCTTATCGATTTCTTCATCGGTGAAGCTGTCGTTGAAGCTCAGATTGTACGAGTAGAACTTGATTCCGCCCTCGGCGAATTTCCGGCCGACCTCGCGGAACTTCTCCAGTCCGACCGCGAGCCGCCATTTACGAAGATCTTCCCTCGCCGTCGGATTCGCGCCCGCGCCGCGACCCGTTCCGGCGGCACGCCCCGGCGCTGGCGCGTTTCCACGAGCCCACGGCCCAGGCCTTCCGGTTCCAGGCAATTGAACCGGCCCGCCCAGGTAATTCTCGATGTGCTCCGACATCACATCGATCTCTGCGAGTCCCACGTCGTTGAGAATCCTGATGATCGCGTCCACACCGATCCCGCTGAAAGTGAAACTGGCCGATTGGACGCCCATGCGGACCCCGGCGATGGTTGAGGTGATCGCGCCGAAAGACCGCGCCAGCGGGATCCCTGCCAGCGCGAGCTTCCCGAACGTTCTTCTTGAATAGGCGCTCATCCTGCTTCCTGAAGCGGGCGTCAGAATCTGATCGTGGCGTTCACCTGCATCGTGCGACCGGCTGAGACGCTGCTCACTGTTCCGAACGCCGCCGACGTGAGAGTGGTATTCGGGGGGCCCCAGCGGTGGAAGTTGAACGGGTTGGACGCATCCACGCTCAGGTCGAACTTTACTTTCTCCGTGATCGGGAAGACACGGCCAACCGTGAGGTTTTCTTCCTTGAACCAAAACCCGCGCACCCAGCTCAGGTTGTTGTTCAGGTTGCCGAAGTTGAAACCGGTGCTTGTCGTAAACGCCGCGGCATTCAGGAACTTGCTCGAAGGCGTAAAGTCGCCGGGGCTGGTCGTGATGTAGGGAGAGACGCCCTGCACCGCGTTGCCCCACTGCGTGTAACCGAGGGCGGCGAGGCTGCCCGCCGCGGCACTGATCGTCAGGGGCACGCCCGAGCTGTACTTCATGAATCCGTTGATTTTCCAGCCGGAGACGACGGCGTTAACGGCCCGCGAACTGGAACCTAGTAATTGTTTACCTCGTCCGAACGGAAGATCGTAGGCCCAACTGAAGCTGAACGAAACTGCCGCATTCGGATCGAGCTGCCAGAATCGGGCGCCCGGATATTGGTAATTAGCCAGTGAGAAGCTCTTCGCCCATGTGAAATATCCGAATAAGGTCAACCCCTGGGAATATCGCTTATTCGCCTTAATCTGCAACGAGTTGTACTTCTGCTGTCCAGAGGGCTCGCCAGGGTTTGTCGTGACCGCAGTGTACTGCGGATAGGGTCGCAACGACTGATACACGGTGTTTGCACCCAACTGGTTCACAAAGCTGGGATATGGGGCTGTGAACCCGGCAGCCACGGCTGCCGGTGAGTTAATGGGCGACAACAGGACTGACGAATACTGCAGCGCGGAAAGCGGCAGGATGTTGTAATTAGCGGTGTAGTTCAGGTGCGTGCTGCGGCTTCCCAGATAAACCACTTCCACCGACGTGTCGCGAGCCACCTCGCGTTGAATCGAGAAATTGAAGTTGATTGTTTGCGGCAGCCTCGTTACGTTCGCTGGGGTATAGAAAATCGACTGTCCATTCAGGAACGATGGATCGGTCAAAGGCGGGCGCGCGAAATTCTGCGGGAAGGTGCCTGAATTGACGTAATAGAGAGGCGTGAAGCCATCGGGCGAGCTGAAGCTCGGCGACGCACTGAAGCCCGCCGTTTGAGCCGGCCCGGTATTATATTGCTCCGAAGCGCTGGAATAATAGATTCCGCTCGACGCGCGAATAAACGTCTTCGAATTCAGCTGATAGGCGAGGCCCAGACGGGGTCCGAAGCCATTTTTCCAATTGGTGGAAAAGAAAGGTCCGGGAAGGCCTGCCTGCCCGGCAAACGCCAAAGCGCCGGGTCTGCCGCCCGCTCCAGGATTCGCAATGTTCGGCTGAAAGCTGGACATCTTGTTCTGCACTTCCGAAAAGGACGGATTGTAGTCCCAGCGGAGCCCGTAAGAAACAGTGAATTTCTGCGTGGCGCGCCACTCATCCTGCGCAAACAGGCCAAGGCGGATATCCCGAAGTCCAGTCTCGACAGGAATGCTCGCTGCCGCCGAACTTACCGCGCCCAGCAGGAAGCTGGCGATCGAACTGCCCGCCGTTCCCTGCAGGGGCGTGTTCGGCTGGCTGGTCATGGCGTTGGAGAAAGTGAAAGCTCCCGAGATGTTACCGAGTTGCAGGTTATTCATTTGATCGCGGTCGATCTCTGCACCAAACTTCATCGTGTGCTTTCCGCGTGTCCAGGTCAGATTCTCGACGACGGTGTAGTCCATCGCGTTGAACACCGGATCATAACCGCGGCCAAACGAAGCCGGCGCCGCAGTTCCGCCGGAGAAGGTCAAGGCCGGAAACGTGCCATTGTCCTGGGGAATTCCCGTGATCCCCAGCTTGGTATCCCATCCCTGCCCCCTGGTTCCATTCGGGGCGGCATTGTACTCGAAATCTCCGCCCACTGCCAGATGATTGAGCAGCGTCGAACTGATCACGAAATCATGGGCGATACGGACTTTCCACGAGGTATCCTGCTGATCGTATATCTGATCCAGCGGATTCGTTTGCGGCTCCCCCCAAACCGGCTGCGGCCCGAGACCAGGGTTCGGATTGCCCCACAGAATGCGAGGCCGCGTCTGGCGGGTCCAGCTGAGCATGAGCTTCTGCTTGTCTGAAATACTATGGTCGACCTTGACCAGCGGAGTTGTGGTGTTGTAATACGGCCACGTAGCGGCTCGGTGGTCGTAAAAATTGTTGATCTCGCCCGCCAGACCTGGCGCGATTATGCTCGGCGCCGGGATATACGATGAAACCACCCTGGCCATTTGACTAATGCGGCTTCCCGGAATGATGTTCCCCGGGAACTGCGTCCGAACGCCGCTGCTCGTCTGGGTCGCCGGGTCGAAGATCGGGATCTGAGCTCCCTTCGCATCCACGAACTGGCTGAAGTCGCCGCTCAGCACAGCCTGCGTGGGAACCGTCGCAAGCAGTCCGGCATTTCCGAGGCGCGAGTAGAAGAGGCCCAGACTGGCGAAGAAGAACGTTTTGTTGTGGCCATTGTAGACATGTGGAAGCACCACCGGACCACCCAGCGTGAACCCGCCTTCGTTCTGGCGGTAAGGTTGCCGTGACTGCGCGAAGAAAGACCGCGCGTTCAGCTTGTCATTTCCGAGGTGGTCGAAGACGCTGCCGTGCAGCGTATTGGTTCCGGATTTGATGATGACGTTCGTGAACCAGTTGCCAAAACCGCCGTATTCTGCGTTGAAAGCGCCGGCAACGACATTGACTTCGCCGACCTGTTCGATGAACGGGCCGTTTTCCGCGAGCGAGCCCCTTTGAAGCCGCTCGCTCGCGCGAACGCCGTCGATGAAGCCCTCGGTCTGGGTAATCGCGGACCCGTTGACCGTCGGGATGAATGTATTCGTGTTGTTCGCGCCGGGCATGTTGTCCAGGAACCCGGTGATGTCCCGCTTGGTCCCTACGACAATAAGGGGAAGCTCCTCGACTAACGTGTCCTTAAACCCGACTGCATTGTTGACCGCGGCCGTATCGAGGATTGGCGCTTCATCGGTGATCGTGACGGATTCGTTGACGGTGCCTGGATTCAGGGTCACGTCCACTCTCGACTCGACGCGCGGGCGAACATCGATCGGCTGGCGCACTACCTTCCCGAAGCCGGTCTTTTCCACTTCCACGCGGTAGACGGCCGCCGGAAGGTTCGGCGCAACAAAAGCCCCTTCGTTATTGGTGCTCAGTTCCAGCCTGCTGTTGGTCTCGGTCTGAATTACCAGAACCTTCGCCTCGGGCACCATGGCGCCCGACTGGTCCATGACCACGCCCTGAATCGTGCCGCGGTCGATCTGTCCGAACAGCGTTGAAAGGGGGATCGTCAGGAGTAGTGCGGCGCAACCCGCTCTGGGGCCGATCCATCGACGCGTTTCAATCAGATCCCGAAGTCTGCTCCCCATAAGCGCCTTCCTCAACCATATCTGTATATACAAAATATGATTTTCGTGGAGTGAATTTCTATGCGACTGTATAGCAGAGCAGATTTACAAGTCAAGCCCATCAGGAGCCTGGCTTCGTATTTCTGTATATACATCTTGTCACTGGCGCAGGAGGACACCCGGGTGCGTACAGCCCGTGATCCGGCGGACACGCGAGCGGCGACAGGAAGAGAACTCGGCGCTTACCCGCGTGCGCCGGAAGACTCGCGCACAACGAGATGAAAATCGAGAAGAATATCTCGTGCGGGTGTGTCTGGATGCCGAATCCGTTGGATCATGGCAGCGATGGCCTCCGCGCCCATTTTTTCGCAAGGCTGATGAACGGTCGTGAGTGGCACAGCCAGCAAACTGGCGTACTTCACGTCGTCAATCCCGCACAAGCGGACCCGCTGCGGCACGGCCACGTTCAATTCACCCAACGTCTTCAGCAGGTTCGCCGCCGTGAAGTCGTTCGCACAAACGATGCCATCCGGCTTGAGACGATCGAGGAGTTTACGTACCACGTCCTTGCTCAAAGGATCAATACGGCAGATGAAATCCGGCGTCCAGTCCATCTGCGTGTTCAGCATTGCTTCGCGATAGCCGGCAACCCGTGCGTCCACTGTCGGCGCCGATCCGGGACGAGCCACAAAGATGATTTTCTTGCACGCCACGCCCAGAAGATGTGAGGTTATCGCGTAGCCGGCCCGGCGGTTGTCGATACCGATCAGATCGTATTCGCTGCGAGCCGGGTAGGCAACAATGTCGCGATCGAGCAGCACGACAGGGATCCCGGCTTCACGAAATGTCTCAACGATTCTCCGGTTCGCCGCGTCCTTGCCTGGAGTCAGTTCCAGAGGTGCGAAGAACACGCCGGACACTTTTTGAGCGACAAACTGACGGCAGAGTTCAGCAGATTGAGACGCCTTGTGCTCCGCATCCGGCAGCGACTTGCCCCAAAGCAGGGCGTGATGCCCGTCCGTCTCCTGTGCTCTTGCCATCCCCCGGCAAATCGGTTCGAAGATTTCGGTTTGCCCGAGTTCAGGTATCAGAAGTCCAAAGGTATAGCTGCCGGCAATCTCCGGCCGGACATAACTGCCGGAGCCGGCGCGACGATCGATAATTCCTGCAAGCTGGAGTTCGCGGAGTGCCCGGTTCACCGTCATTCGGGACGCACCAAACGTCTTGACGAGCGCTGCTTCACTCGGAAGCCGCTGCCCGGTTTTGTATTTGCCGGAAGCAATCGCTCCTTTGAGGGTCTGGTAAATCTCCTGATGTTTGGGGATAACTTTCTCTTTTGTCGCCATGCCGGAAAAGATGAGTTTGACAGGCGTTGCGCATGCCGGCCAGTCATGCTCGGCTTGCTCCTGTCAGGTTGCTGGTCCATCTTACCCGACGTGAATTCGCCAAAGGCTTCGCAGGCACGCTAATCTGACGGCCGGACTGGAGGGCCACATCAAGCATGCCGAGAAAGATTCGATGGGGTGTTCCGGGCGTCGCAAACATTGCCATTCGAAAAATCATCCCCGCCATGCAGCACTGCGAGTCAGGTGAAGTCGTCGCGATCGCATCCAGAACGTTGAGCAAAGCAAAGGCGGCCGCCGGACAACTCGGCATCCCACACGCTCGTGGCTCCTATGACGAACTGCTTGCCGATCCCGACGTCGATGCGATCTTCAATGCTCTGCCCAATCATCTTCACGTGCCCTGGTCCATCAAGTCAGCCAGCGCCGGCAAACACCTCCTGGGCGAAAAACCGCTCGGTCTCTCAGCGGATGAAGTGCGCGCATTAATCGCTGCGCGAGATACCTTCCGCGTGAAAATCGGCGAAGCATTCATGGTTAGGACTCACCCTCAATGGCTTCGAGCGCGCGAAGTAATCCGATCTGATCGGGCGAAATTGGCAAATTGCGCGCCATTTCGATGCTGTTCAGCTATTTCAACCGGGATCCATCGAACATTCGTAACCTGCGGGAAGGCGGCGGCGGACTCCTCGATATCGGCTGTTACGCCATCACCCTGTCGCGCTTCGCGTTCGGTGAAGAGCCGTTGCGCGCCGTCGGGCTGATGGACTACGATCCCGAGTTCCGGACGGATCGGCTGACTTCCGCGATGCTGGAGTTTCCATCCGGCCAAGGTATTTTTCTGTGCAGCACGCAGCTCGAGCGCTACCAGCGGATCGATCTGCTCGGTGCCACTGGCCGCATCGCGATCGAAGTGCCCGTAAACGCCCCGAACGACACCCCCACGCGAATTTTCATCAACGATCGCATCGAGGAAATCGAGGTATGTGATCAATACACGATTCAGGGCGAGCTGTTTTCCCGCGCGATCCTCGAGGACGGTCCAGTGCCTGTGCCGCTCGAAGACTCGTTGGGGAACATGCTGGCGATCGATGCGATATTCCGCTCCGTCAGGAGCGGCCATTGGGAAACGCCACAGCCGTGATTCTTATTTGCCCAGCGCCTGAGCGATAGCCTTCTCCGCGATCGGCGCCATGATGGCGTAGCCCGCCGGCGTTGGATGAATACCATCACGACTCAGGCCCTCTTTCATTCCATGCTTCTCATCCGACATGGAGGTGAAATAGTCCGCGTAAACGCAGCCGGTCTTCGCGCAGTAGTCCTTGATCCACGAATTCAACGCCACGACCTTTTCCGCCGGCTCGAGTCCTCGCTTCCAGGGGTAATCGTAAGCCGGTGTAACCGACGCCAGTACGACGCGGATGCCGTTGGCAGTCGCAAGCTGCGCCATGGATTTGAGGTTGTCCTCAATCATCTCGAGCGTAGAGGGACCGGTGTTCCCCGCAATGTCGTTAGTGCCTGCGTTGATCACCACGACACCTGGTTTCAGGGACACCACGTCCTGCTGGAAGCGGATCAACATCTGGGGCGTGGTTTGGCCTCCAATGCCGCGCCCAATGTAGCCTTTTTTCGCAAAGAACTGGCCGGAGTCGCGATCCCACAGCTCGGTGATGGAATCGCCCATGAACACAACGCGCGGCGCGCCAGGCGACACCGGCGGCAAGGCTTGATTGGCATCGCGGTAGCGCGCGAGGTTGGGCCAATCGTTCGCGAGTTGCTCCTGCTGCGCCCGCTGCCGGGCTGCAATCTGATCCGGCGTGGCGGTCGGCTGTGCCTGGGGCTGCGCAGGAGCCTGCGCCAGCATGAGTGCAGAGGAAATCAAGGCCAGTGCCGCTGTAAAGACTGTTTGTTTCATCGTCGTTGCTTCTTGCTCAGCTAATGCGAACCGGCGCGGAAGAGCAAAGGCGCCGCTTCATTCAGATTGTGACGCCAAACGCTCCAGACATGCGCGCCCTCCGTTTCCCGCCAGGTATTTTTCACGCCCGCCTGCTTCATTGCGCTTGCGAGTTGTTCATTCGGCTTGAAGAGAAAGTCCTGTCTTCCAACAGAAAGCCAGATCAGGTGAAATTTCGCGTTCGTGGCCTCCGGGCTTGCCAACAGCGGCCGAATGGTTTCGTCGATATCGAGGAACTGGCCTCCAATCGCTGCGCTGAATCCGAGCACATAACGGAACAACTCAGGGTGCTGCAGACCGATCGAGAGCGCCTGTCCACCGCCCATTGACAGACCTGCGATCGCCCGATTATTGGGATTTGCCAGCACACGGAATTTCCGTTCCACGAACGGGACGACTTCATTCAGAAGTTCTTTGGGAAATCGCGGCGAGAACATGTTGGTTTCGCCCGCCGCGACTCGCGCCAGCGGCCCCACGTTCGGCGCCTGCAAAGCGTGACCTTGCGGCATCACCACAATCATAGGAAGCGCCTTATGATCCGCGATCAGATTATCGAGAATGATGTTCGCGCGGCCGTTCATGACCCACCCGTTCAGGGCCTCGCCGTTGCCGTGCAGCAAATAGAGCACCGGGTATTTCGCGTTGCTCTTGTCATAATTCGGCGGCGTATAGACCCACATCGAACGCGTGACGCCGAACGTCGCCGATTCATAGTCCACCATGCGAACGTCCCCATGAGGCACCGGACGCGAATCGTAGAACGCCGGCGAATTCCCCGGCACTTCCACGAAGCTGGACATCGCGAACCCGGGCGGAACCGGCTTTACGGCTGGATTTGACGGGTCCGTGACATCCACCCCCTGCACCCGGAAATTGTAGATCCAGATCTCAGGTGGAATCGGACCGATGGTGGTGGTCCAAACCCCGGCGTCGTCCTTCATCATCGCGAGTGGGCCTTTGCCTTGCAGGACCTCGCCGGCGAGTTGAACTTGAGTGGCCTGCGGGGCACGGAAGCGGAACGTGATCGTCCGGTCGGCGTGAACTTCCGGGGATACCAGCGCGGTTACAGGCGTGGCGCTTGCTCCGCCTCCTCGTCCACCGCGCGCCGCCCCGCCTGGTGCGGTCGTCTGCCCGCCCGCGTTTACGGCAAAAAACAAAGCGGGCAGCGCCAGCGGCAGCAGCAAGTTTCGACAGATCACCACAGACTTCACTCCGTTTGTCACTTCCTGAATACCGTCACGTCTATAGCGTCAGCCATGGCCTGATTGCCAGCATCGTTGAGATGGATATGATCGCCCGAGTCAAACTCCGCCCGCAAACGTAGCGGATGTTCCGGATCGCGAACCGCGGCATCCAAGTCCACCACGGCGTCGAACGCACGGCTGGTACGAATCCATTGATTCACGGCGGTACGCATCGCCTGCATGCGTTCCGTAACCTGGCGCTGCCCCTCGGCTGGGGTCACCGTCGCGCCGATCACCTGAATACCGTGCGTATGAGCCCGCGCGATGAGTTGCCGGTAGCCTGCGATCAAGTCCTCGCTGGTGACCGGATCGGGGGAAGCGTCCTGGCCGTGGCGGACGATATCGTTGATCGCCTCCAGCAGAATCATCCACTTCGCGCCGGATCGACTAAGCACATCGCGATCAAACCGGGCGAGCGCGCTCACACCGGAATCGTCGCGGAGCACCTGCCCACCGGCTACTCCCGAATTAACGACTCCAATGTGAGACGTGGCCTTTTTCGCCGCCAGCTTTCGCGCTAAATCGGCGGACCAGGTCAGGTTTGCATCCACCGTCGTTCCCTGGCCATCGGTGATCGAATCTCCGAGAGTCACGATGGTGAAGACGTTGGGCGCGGCGGCGACGTCCACGGCCGAAAGCCACAGGTAGGCGCGCGTGGTCGCCGGCTCCGGCATTACCTCCTGGGCCGTCGTGTCACCTTTGGAAACATAGGCCGTGTGCAGACCCAGGTTGTGGTTCGTCGGCGGGCCAGAGTCTTTCGGAACGTAGATCGAGACCGCCAGATCGGACAGCGCCGCCACGTCAAGGTCCACCGGATCGCTCATCATCAGGACTCCCGGCCGAATCGTGCAGCCCGGTTGCGCGCTGAATGTGAGCACTCGGTCGGTACCCGCAACGATTGCCGAGTCCTTCGCGCGCACCGCAATGTGCGCCGACCCGATCACCAGCGGACTGGCTGCCGCTGCGTTCGAGAGTTGCACGCGAACTCGTCGCCCTCCAATGCTGGTATGCACCACCATGCGAACGGTCTGATCGTTTATCGATGCGGGAACAGGCGGACCGCCCCGCCCCCTTCCCTGCCCTTGTGCGACGATCGGCGGACCGGATCGTGCGCCACTCTGCTGTGTGGCGGACGGCGGAGGACCACCGCGTCCCAACGTCGATGTTGCTGCCAGCGGCTGCGATGTCGCCCATGTTGCAACCCAGTGCTCCGACGCGCCGCCGCGGGTCTGGCCCAGCGAAATCGAGGCGACAGCCAAAGCCGAAAAAATAATCGCTGATGTTATCCGCACGTTGTTTCTGAGTTCACTTTCTGAAAATCGCCAGGTCGAAGGCATCCGCCATAGCTTGATTGCCGGCATCATTCGGATGAATATGATCGCCGGGATCGAAGTCGGCGCGAATGTGCACAGGGCGCTGCGGATCCCGAACCATGGCATCGAAGTCCACGACCGCATCGAAAGCTTTACTCGTTCGAATCCATTGATTCACCGCTGTCCGAATCTCCTCGCCTCTTTCGGACGCAGTGGGCACGCCTTCCTCCGGCATGATCGTCGCACCGGCCACTTTGATCCCGGCGGTGTGTGCACGCTCAATAAGCTGGCGGTATCCGGCAATCAGTTCATCGCTCGTAAGCGCGTCGGGACCGGTGCTTCGCCCGCGGATATTGATGTCGTTGATCCCTTCCAGCAGAATCATCCATTTCACACCCGCGCGGCTCAGCACGTCACGCTCGAAGCGCGCCAGTGCGCTCACCCCGGCGCCATCGCGCAGAACCTGATTCCCCGAAATGCCCTGATTCAGCACGGCCGTCTGCGCCGTCGCCTTCTTGCCTGCCAAACGCTTCGCGAGAAGTGTCGGCCACGCGAGGTCCGCGTCGCGCGTGGTCGCGTAACCGTCGGTAATCGAATCCCCGTAGGCCACGATTGCGAACGCCTTCGCATCAGCCGCAACATCCACACCGGAGAGCCACAGGTAAGCCGTTGTCGTTTCCGGTTCTGGCATCACTTTCGCGCCCGTCGTATCGCCCTTGGATATCCACGCTGTATGCAAGCCTACGGGATGGTTCGTCGGCGGCCCGGTATCGTTGGGAAGGTAAAGCGATACAGCAAGGTCGGACATTGGCGCGACCTCGAGATCCACAGGATCACTGAACGCAATGACTCCTGGCTGAACTGTGGTGTCTGGCTTTCCCGCGAACGTCAGCGCGCGGTCGCTGGCTGGAACGATTTCCGATTCCTTACTGCGGACCGCGATATGCGCGCCGCCAATCGTCAGTGCGCTCGCCCCCATCGCGACAGAAAATTGCACACGAACTCGCCGCCCACCGATGGTGGTGCGCGCCACCATACGAATCGTCTGGTCATTCAGTGAAGGTGGAATGACTCCCTGCGGATTGTTCCCGCGCCCCTGCCCGGGCCCGGTTTGCGGCGGAGTTCCGCGTCCCCGCGGGCCTGCCCCCGCGCGCCCACCACCTTGTGCCAGCGACTCAGCCGTCGTCCAGGTCGAAACCCAATGATCCGCGGCGGATGTATTCCTGCTTTGCGCCAGCAATTCACACTGCACCAGCATGCTGCCAGCGAGGAAGATAAAGAGTTGTGACCGCAGGGCGAGTCCTTTCGCGAGGCGCTTGAAAGAATCTGTCTTTACAGCTTGAGCAATAAAGCGACTTTCGCCTTGGAATATAACGACCGGGATTTGGGATGTCAAGGAGAATCGTGCCCGTCACCCGCGGCTCCCGGGTGTCCTTTCTTCTTAAGCGGCAAACTCGCGGAAAGCGATGCTGTGAATCAGCTGTGATTCTGCATCACGGCATGACATATCGCTGCAGCAAATTGGCGAAGGCGCCGCCAACCCGCACCCGCACCGCGATATTCTGTCTCTTTCACGCCGTAATTCGTGGTGCTGCGTCGCCGTCAAAATATTGACATCCGCATCCCCCACACAAGATACTTGCTTAGCGGTGCCGGTGTTGGAAACAGGAGGCGGAAATCTGTCTTTACAGGTCGGATCGACCCGGCGGCCCGTTGCTGTGTTGGGTGAGGTGCTCTGGGACGTGTTCGAGCACTCGCGAAGGCTGGGTGGCGCACCCTTGAACTTTGCCGCGCACGCGCGCCGGCTGGGCCATAACCCATTGGTCATCAGTGGCGTCGGAACCGATTTGCTCGGCGACGAAGCTCTCAAACAAATCGAAGCGCTTGGCCTCACCACTGCCTTTGTACAAAGAATATCCCGATTCCCCACTGGCGTCGCTCGCGTCCATCTGGGCCCTGGCGATCACCCCCGTTTCGCGATCGAGCGTCCGGCAGCGTATGACGCGCTCAGCCTCTCTGATCGCGACGTCGCAGCACTTATTTCGCAGCGCCCGGCCTGGCTATACCACGGGACGCTATTTGCATCGACCGCGGTGGGCGAAGCCGCTCTGCGCCGGTTGTGGCAGGAGCTGCCCGCGGCCACACGATTCTACGACCTCAACCTGCGGCCGGAGTGCTGGTCCGCGCCTTTGGTAATGAGCCTGCTCGGGGCCGCGGACGTCGTCAAACTCAACGAGGAAGAACTCGAGCGCGTCCACGAACTCGCGGGTCTGCCCTTCGATACCGAAAAATTCTGCCGCCAGGGTGCTGATCGCTACGGCTGGCGCGCGGCTTGCGTCACGTTGGGCGCGCGCGGCTGCGCTATCCTCGCCGACGGTGATTATGTCGAGTCGAAGGGCCCCGCAATCGAGCTCGCCGATAGTGTGGGAGCCGGCGACGCCTTCGCGGCGGCCTTCATGCATGGGCTGATCTCGGAATGGGCCGTCGCAGAAATCGCCGCTTTCGCCAATCGTGTGGGAGCGTTGATCGCCAGCCGTCACGGCGCGATTCCCGCGTGGACGCTCGAAGAGGCCGTCGCTTTGTGATCGCGCCGCCGCACTCTGCCGCCGTCGACCACACGCATACCGCGCCGATCAACCGTTACCTGCTCCGAAGCGCCCTCGTGGCGGCCTTTGGCGGGCTCCTCTTCGGATTCGACACCGCGGTTATCTCCGGCACGACACGCTCGCTCACGGAAACCTTCTCGCTCTCGCCCGCGCTTCTCGGAGTCACCGTTTCGAGCGCGCTCTGGGGCACGGTCGTGGGCGCCTTCGGCGCCGGACGGCCGAGTGATCGCTTCGGGAGGCACCCTTGTTTGGTTACCCTGGCCGCGCTGTACCTCGCATCTGCGGTTGGCTGTGCGCTCGCCTGGAGTTGGGCTGCACTCATTTTCTTCCGTATTACCGGCGGCCTTGCGATTGGCGCTTCGTCGGTGACCGGCCCCATGTACATCGCGCAAATCTCACCCGCCGCTCGCCGCGTCCGCATGGCCGGCATGTTTCAGCTGAACATCGTCGCCGGCATTCTGCTCGCCTGTCTCTGCAACTTCTGGATTTCGTCGTTTGTCCAGAGTACTTCTGAATGGCGCTGGAAGCTCGGGATGCTGGCGATTCCCGCTGTCGCGTTCTTCACGGCCTTGTTCGGAATTCCCGAAAGCCCTCGATGGCTGATCGCGCACGGCCGCCTTGAGGAGGCGCGCGCGGTGCTCCACCGCATCGGCTCGCCGGATCCCGATGGCGAACTCAGTGCAATCGGCCGCACGGTGCGGGGCGATCGGGGCCTGCGGCGCGAAAGGCTGTTCAGACCTCAACACGCGAAACCTGTTTTCCTCGCCATTTCCATCGGCATGTTCAACCAGCTTTCAGGTATCAACGCCATCCTTTATTACCTCAACTCGATCGTCGAACGCGCCGGTTTCACCAAAGTTTCCAGCGACATGCGGGCGGTGATGATTGGTTTCACGAACCTGCTCACTGTCGCGGCGATGACGGCCATCGACCACCTCGGCCGCCGCAGATTACTGCTCGCAGCCGCTATCGGCACGGCTCTCTGCCTGGCGGGGCGTCGCCGCAATTTTCGCAACGGGAAAGCAACCACATCTGCTTCTCTGGCTTCTCATCGGGTTCATAGCCTCGTTCGCTTTCTCGCAGGGCGCTGTGATCTGGGTCTACCTGAGCGAGGTCTTTCCCAATCTCGTCCGCGCGAAGGGCCAGAGTCTCGGCAATTTCGCACATTGGTTCATGAACGCGCTGATCTCAGCCGTTTTCCGGTCATGGCGGCGCGCTCCGGCGCGACCCCGTTCGTATTCTTTGCCTTGATGATGGCGGCGCAGTTCTTTGTGGTGCTCAGGTTCTATCCGGAAACCGCGCGCATCCGGCTCGAAGAGATCGGGCAGCGGGTATGAAAGACCGAGCATGAAGAACAAAGTTCAGCTGATTGCATACGTCGATCGCTTCTCTGCCGGCGGACTGCGCGAGCTTCAGCATCTTCTGGACGGTCCCTGCGCGGGGCTTTTTGGCGGCGTTCATCTGTTGCCGTTCTTCTGGCCGATCGACGGCGCCGATGCCGGTTTCGATCCCATCGACCACACGAAGGTGGATCCGCGTCTCGGCTCCTGGGACGGCATTCGCTCGCTCAGCGGCCATTTGGAGATCATGGCCGACGTTATCGTAAATCACATTTCCGCCCGCTCGCCTCAGTACCTCGACTTCCATAACCAGGGCGATGAATCGCCCTTTGCAGGAATGTTTCTGACGCTGGGCCGCGTCTTCCCCGGCGGAGTGCACGAGTCCGATCTGCTCCGAATCTATCGCCCACGTCCCGGCCTGCCATTTACAAAGACGCGTCTCGCAAACGGAGTCGAACACCTTCTCTGGACCACCTTTACTTCCGAACAGATTGACATCGACGTTCACCATCCCGCGGGTAGCCAGTACCTCACGCTCATTCTTGACGAGTTCCACGGCGCCGGTATTCGGGTCATCCGCCTCGACGCCGTCGGTTACGCCATCAAGAAACCCGGCACCAGTTGCTTCATGATTCCCGAAACGTTCGACTTCATCGCGGAACTCAGAGCGCAGGCCAACACGCGGGGGACCGAGGTTCTGGTCGAGATCCACGCACATTATCAGGACCAGATCGAAATCGCGAGGCAATGCGACTGGGTCTACGATTTCGCGCTGCCGCCGCTCGTGCTGCACACGCTCTATAGCCGCGATGCGCGACACCTGAAGAGCTGGCTCGAAATTGCCCCTCGCAATGCCGTAACCGTACTCGACACACATGATGGAATCGGCGTGCTCGATGTCGGCCCAACGCGAAACAAAGACGTTGAACTTCCCGGTCTTCTGCCGAGCGACCAAATCGACGCGCTCGTCGAAACCATTCACGAGCGCAGCAAGGGCGCGAGCCGCCAGGCAACCGGAGCCGCCGCGAGCAATCTCGATCTCTACCAGGTCAATTGCACCTTTTACGATGCCCTCGGCGCTTGTGACGACGAATACCTGATCGCCCGCGCCATCCAGTTCTTCGCGCCCGGTGTCCCTCAGGTCTATTACGTCGGATTGCTTGCTGGATCGAATGACATCGAATTGCTCCGCCGCACGGGCGTCGGCCGCGATATCAATCGCCACTACTACACGCCGGACGATTTACGCGAGCAACTGGATCGGCCCGTCGTACGATCATTGTTCGAGTTGATCCGCTTCCGCAACACGCACCCGGCATTCCAAGGCGATTTCCACCTTCTGCCCGCGAACGATCACGCGCTCCGCATCGAGTGGCGTCATGGCGCGGACATGGCGCGCCTCGACGTGGATCTCGAAAAAATGTCAGCCTCGGTGACTCGCTCGACCGCAACGGGCCAGCAGGGATTCGCGATCACAAAAGCAACGCCGCTCGAGGCCCGCCAATGACAACCCAGAACCTGACCGCCATCAAAGGCCTGACCTTCGTGATGTTCATGATGTTCGCAATGACCACCGATTCGGTCGGCCTCATCATCCCCGAAATCATCCGGGCCTTCCACCTCAGCCTCACCGCCGCCGGATCGTTTCAATATGCCACGATGGCCGGGATCGCCCTCGCCGGCTTCCTGCTCGGCCCGCTCGCCGACCGGATCGGCCGCAAGCCCACCATCATCGCGGGACTCACCCTCTTCGCCGGCGCATCTTATCTGTTCATCACCGGCAATTCGTTCTGGTACTTCTGCTCTCTGATGGCTCTGTCGGGTGCGGCGATCGGCATCTTCAAAACCGCGGCGCTCGCCCTGATCGGCGATATCGTGACTTCGACGAAAGAACACACGTCAATCATGAATACGGTGGAAGGCTTCTTCGGCGTCGGCTCGATCATCGGCCCGGCGATTCTCGCCCGCCTCCTCGCGCGCGGCCTCCCCTGGCAATGGCTCTATGTAATCGCGGGGACGATGTGCGTGCTGCTGATCGTCACCGCGGCTTCCGTGCGCTATCCCGCCGCGAAAGCATCCGAGACGCGAACTCCGAACGCAACCGCCGCGATCACCAACCGCTACATTCTCAGCTTTTCTCTGGGCGCGTTCCTTTACGTCGCAGTCGAGGCCGCCATCTACGTTTGGATGCCCACGCTGCTCGCCGGCTACCAAGGCAGCGCGGCGTGGCTCGCCGCCTGGAGCATCTCGATCTTTTTTTTGCTTCGGGCCGCCGGACGCTTCCTCGGCTCGTGGGTCCTGAACCATTTCCAGTGGACGGGAGTCCTCGCGGTCTTCTCCGCCCTGATCTTTGCGTGTTTTGCCGGAAGCATCGCGGGCGGAGTCGGCTGGGCGATTTTCCTGCTGCCGCTTTCCGGCCTGTTCATGTCGGTGATTTACCCGACCATCAATTCCAAAGGCATTAGCTGCCTGCCGAAAGCGGAACATGGCGCGGGCGCGGGAGTCATCCTCTTCTTCACCTGTCTCTCGGCCGTGCTCGCACCCCTCGCCATGGGCGCAATCAGCGATACAATGGGCAGCCCACGGTATGGATTTGTTCTTGCCACAACCTTCGCCGCCATACTGTTTATCGGGCTCACGCTCAACTGGCTCTACAACCCCACCCGGCGCGTCTTCGAGCAATTGGACAAATCCGAGTACAAACTTGCCGTCAACATGGAGTAACGAATGAGATACACAGCCGCTTTTCTGCTCGCCTTGTCGGGAGTCGCGCTTGCGCAAGCGCAGGACCCCGCCGCTGCCTGCAGCGCGATGAAGCAGTTGCAGGTGCCGGGCGTGAACCTTGAGGTCACGAAGACCGAGTGGGTCCCCGCCGGATCGGCGCCCCCCGGACGCGGCGGCGCGGCTTCCAGCGTGAAACTCCCGGCGTTCTGCCGCATCGACGGCATGATCGACAAGCGCACCGGCACGGCGGGCGCCACCTACGGCATCGGCTTCGCCGTCGCGCTCCCGCAGAACTGGAACGGGCGCTTCCTGCTCCAGGGCGGCGGCGGACTCAATGGTTCGGTTGGGTTCCCGCTCGGCGCCAACGCCGCGGGCGCTCAGCCCGGGCTCGCGCGCGGCTTTGCGGTGGCGAGCACGGATACGGGACATGAAGGCAAGGGCGGTTTCGACGCCAGCTTCCAACAGGATCAGCAGGCCAGCCTCGACTTCGCCTACGTCGCCATCGGCCGGTTCGCCGAAATCGCCAAGCGCATCGTGGCACAGCATTACGGCAAACCCATCGAACATTCCTACTTCGCCGGCTGTTCCACCGGCGGCCGCGAAGCCATGCTGATGGCCGAGCGCTATCCCACCTATTTCGACGGTGTCATTGCCGGCTCCCCCGCCATGCGCACCAGCTATTCGGGCATCGGCGATCGCTGGGTGGCGGCTTCTCTCAACGAGATTGCCCCCAAGGACGACAAAGGTGTGCCGCTTACGAAAAACGCTCTTTCCGACAGCGACAGAAAGACGGTCATCGAAGGCGTCCTCAATCAGTGCGATGCGCTTGACGGCGTGAAAGACCGCATGATCTTCAACCCGAAAGCCTGCCACTTCGATCCGAAAGCGCTGGTCTGCAAAGGTGCGAAAGCCGAAGGCTGCATATCCTCGGGCCAAGCCGCCGCACTCGAAAAAGGCTTCGCGGGTCCGAAGGATTCCCGCGGCCGCCAAGTCTATCCCGGCTTCTTCTTCGACACCGGCATCGCCTCCACGCAGGGCATCCCCGGTCTCCTGCACGGTGGCTCGAGCCCCGTCGGCCCCGGCTTTACCGACATCGGCATGAATGTGGATGCCGCCGTCGATCGCGTGCTCAACGATCCCGCCGAGCCCATCTCCACCACCGCGCGCTGGACCAACCTCAACACCTTCTCCAGTCACGGCGGCAAGCTGCTCTTCTATCACGGCAACAGCGATCCCTGGTTCTCCTCGCAGGATACGATCGACTACTACGAGCGGATGACCAAGGCCAACGGCGGCGATGACAAGGTGCGGCCCTGGAGCCGTCTTTATCTGGTGCCCGGCATGGGCCACTGCAACGGCGGCCCCGAAACGCTCGATTCCTTCGACGCGCTGGATGCGATGGTCCGCTGGGTTGAACAAGGCGTCGCGCCGGAAAGCCTGACCGCTACCGGACGTTCGTTCCCCGGCCGCAGCCGCCCGCTCTGCGCGTATCCGCTGCACGCCCAATACAAAGGTCAGGGCAGCACGGAAGACGCGGCGAACTTCGAGTGCCGCGAATAGTCGCAGCCGCGGCTATTGGGTCAGCCCAAACGAAACAATGTTCGATCCGGCCGCGATCGCCACATACTGTTTGCCGTCGAATGCGTACGTCATCGGCGAGGACCGCCACACCAACTCCGCCGGCCACTGCCATAGCCGTTTGCCAGTGCGCGCATCGGCGGCGCTGAAGAGTCCGCCATCTTCGCAGAACAGCACGATGCCGCCGCGCGTCGCCAGCACGCCACCCCAGGAATTCGCCGGGCCTGTCTGCGGCAGTTCCCACTTGACGTCGCCAGTCTGAATATCAATGGCCCGCAGGATTTTCTGGCCGCCATCGCGGCGTGACGTGCCGCGATGCAGAAACTGAAGATTGGTTTCCAGCGCATGAAAGTCGAGCAGCGCCGTAAAGTCGAGTTTTCCCGCGCCGCCATGCACCGAAGGCGAGGGTCTGTACTTCGGCCTCAGATCGTAATGTAAGCCCTTTCAGGATTTCTTCTCTGCAGGTAAAAAGCCAGCGGGCGTCAAGGCGAGCAAGCGTCGTTTGTGCGGCGCGGGCGTCTGTAAACGCTTGCAGGGATTCGGGCCTTACGGCGCGTGGAACACCCAGATGGCGGCCGCGTGATCCGTATTCTGAATCTCCGGCATGAGCGGCGGGAACGTGATGGACTGCGGTCCACCGCTGCCGACGCCGATCGCGATGTACTGCCTGCCCTTGACCGAGTAGCTGACCGGCGCATTGCTGGGCACGTCGTTCAGACGCGTCTGCCACAGCACTTTCCCGGTCTGATCGTCATACGCCCGGAAGTAGCGATCGATCGAGCCGCTGAAAACAACGCCGCCGGCTGTGTCCAGCGCGCCGCTGGACTCCGGCGCGCGATGCCGCGATGTCCACACGACCTCGCGCGTCAGCGTATTGATCGCCTGCACCCTGCCGTAGTTCCCATCCGAATCTGGCCGGGGACGCAGAGTCCAGCGGACACCGGTGGAGAGACCGCCACGGCCCCCATCTTTCGTCGGATTCAGATCCATGCAGGATTCGACGAGCGGAACATACAGGATCCTGGTGCCCGGGTTATATGAGCCGGGAATCCAGTTCTTCGCGCCGCCCGCATGCGGACAAATAATGCGGTCCTTCCCATCGCCGGGCAGCGCATTCGGATCGATATTCTTCTTCCCGGTCACCGGATCGATGGACGCGACAACATTCTGCAGCCCGAGATCCTTCGAGTAAATCCACTTTCCCGTTTCCGCATCGAGCACGTCATAGATCGCCATCTTGCCCGCGGTCATGATCACGGGTCTAACCGTTCCGTTCACCGGCATCCGCACGATCTGCCGCTCGAAAACCCAGTCGAGGTCCCACTGATCGTTCGGAAGATGTTGATAAAACCATACGAGCTTCCCTGTATCGGGATTCAGCGCTAGCGTGCAGTCGGTGTAAAGCCCGTCGTTATTGTTGCCCGCTTTCGGATGCGCCAGAACCTTCGTGTCATAAGTCTGCGCCACACCCCAGAACGTAAGGTTCAGTTGCGCGTCATAGCTGCCCGCGACCCACACTGACCCGCCGTTGCGCTCGGCTAATGGATGATCGTTCCAGGTATCGCCGCCGGGCTCCCCGGGTTGCGCAATGGTCTTGAACCGCCAGACTTCTTTGCCCGTCTCAGCATCGAGCGCGACGATGTAATTCCCGCCGGGGGTGCGTCCATTGGTGCCGATCATTACCTTGCCCTTCGCGACAAGCGGGCCGCCGCTGAGGGTGAAGCCTTTCTCCGCAACGAGCGCCTGATCCCACGCGACCTTGCCGCTCTTCACGCCGAGCGCGACCACATGAACGTCCGAGGTGCCGAGATAGATCTTGTTGCCATAGATCGCGATGTTACGCTTCACGCTCGCATTGACTCCCGCCGGCAGTTCGCGCGCATACTGCCACAGCAGATCACCCGTCGCCGCGTCGAGAGCCTGGATTTTGTCCCCGAACCCGTGCACGAACATGACGCCATCGTGCACCAAAGGCGTCGCTTCGTTGGCGCCGGCCGGAAGCGTCCACGTCCACGCCACCCGCAGGTTGTTTACGTTCGCCTTGCCGATCTGCTTCAGGGGACTGAATCCCTGATAGTCAAAGCCGCGGCGCCAGGTAAGCCAATCGCCGGCAACCGGATTCTGCAGCATCGCGTCGCTCACGGGCGTGATCTTTTCCAGCGGGTTCGCCCTCACCGGCGCGGGCGGCAGTTTCACGCCGGGAGTCAGCCCACCTCCGGGACCAGGTCCGCCGCCACGCCCCCCAGGCGCACCGCCGGCTGGGAAAATCAGGCGCGTGAGCTGCGTCGTGTCGAAGGGCAATTCCGTAGTGCCGGCAGGCGCGCCATTCTGCTGCAGAATAAACGCGGCCACCTGCACGTAGGCTGACGCGCCGAGACTACCCGGCTTCCCAGGCGGCATTTTGCCGGTCATATAGCTGATCAGTTCGTTGACCGGCTTGCCGCCATATTTCTGGACGAAGGCTGTGCCCCTGAGCGGCGGCGCGAACTCGCCGTCATCGGTGTTCGGCCCATGGCAACTGGCGCAGCTTTCCGCGTAAACGGTTTTGCCCTGGGTCGATTGTGCCGCGGTGTAGATCGTCTGCGCATTCAATCCCGGGATCATGGCGCCGAACAACGCGCACGTTCCGATCGCCATCAAGAGCCGGATATCAGCAACTTCGCTTGCCATTGATTACTCCTCGCCGCACTGGAAGCAAACTGAATTCTTGCATACAATGTGACTCGTATGAAATCGCTTGCACGTGCCACTGCCGCCGCGATCGCGGTAATAAGCCTCCCGGCAATCGGGCTCAGCCAGTGGATACACTACCCCACCCCCGGCATGCCGCGCAAAGGCGACGGAACCCCCAACCTGTCAGCGCCCACACCGCGATTGTCTAACGGCAAGCCGGATTTTTCGGGCATCTGGCACACCTCCCGCATCATCGCCTGCGATGCCGACCTCAGCCGGTTCATCAACTGCAGCAGCGAGATCGGGGGATCACCGCTCGCGCGCAATCTCGGCCTGGATATGCCCGGTGGTTTGCCCTATCAGCCCTGGGCCGCCGCTCTCGTCAAACAACGCAGTTCGGACCAGGGCGTCGACGATCCCCACGTGCGTTGCCTGCCCGATAACCCGCCGCGCACCTGGGTCATGCCCCACCTCACCAAGGCCGTGCACACGCCAAAGCTCCTCGTTCTGCTGTACGAGGTCAATGCCATGTACCGCCAGGTTTTCATCGACGCACGGCCTCTGCCGCAGGACCCCAACCCCAGCTGGACCGGCTATTCCACCGCCAAATGGGAAGGCGACGCGCTCGTCGTCCAGACAGCGGGTTTCCGCAACGATCTCTGGGCCGATATGAGCGGCAGCCCGATGAGTGATGCCGCGAAGCTTATAGAGCGAATCCGCCGCCCCAATTACGGAACCCTCGACCTCGAGATCACGATCGACGACCCAAAGGTCTACACGAAGCCGTGGTCGGTGAAGATGACGCAGAAACTCGAGGCCGACACCGAACTGGTCGATGAGATCTGTCTCGAAAACGAAAAATCATACGAACGAATGAAATCGGTGCGAACAACGGGCGGCGTCACAGGTCGTTGGTCCGCCGGCGGCGATTCCGTTTTCGTCCTTCGACAGGCAGGCGACGTTGTCACCGGTCAGATCGAAGGCAAACCGGGAGAACCCGTCTACAGGATCGTCGACGGCGTTGCCCGTGACGGCCACGTTCGCTTCTTCGTCCTGCATGAGGCGCCCGACGATCCCGAGGTGAAAGCGAACGGCGGCCTCCCCTTTCACAATGTCGCCACCGGGACTTTCACCAAAAACGCGATGGATCTCTCCGGGTCGCGCGAAAACACGAAGGTCCGCGAATATCACATGCTACTGAAGAGGATCGGGGGATAAATAAAGCAGCTCAGAACACCAACTTCAGGGCAAACTGGACGATCCGTCCTCCCGTCCCTGTACTAACTCCGGTGCCGGCCCCGGTCGTCGGCTGATCGCCCGTAATCTGCCCATAGGTGCCGCTCACCGTCGAAGCCGGCAGTCCCAATCGCACCGAGTTCGTGAGGTTAAAGCCTTCAGCGCGAAATTCCATACGCACCAACTCGCGCAGCGGGAACTCCCGCGTTACCGCCTGATCCCATTCCCAGAAGCCGGGTCCCCGAAGCGTACCGATTCCCATGTTGCCGTAGGTCCCGATCGCCGGAACAGCTACGGCGGTCGGATTCAGATAGCTCACGCACGGCGCCGGGGCGCAGGACTGACCCTTGTTCGTTGCATACACGTCGGGCAGTATCTGGTCGGGTCGCTGCGGTACGGGGTTATTCCCGGCCGACGTGAACCCATTCAGCGCATTGTCCGCGCTCGCATTCAACTGCGCGGTAACGGGCAATCCGGACCGCACCGTGTAAATCGTCGAGAAGTTCCAGTTACTCGCCAGACGCCGCGCCCACAAACCATCGAATCGGGGCGTTCTGGCCTGCACCGTGAGGTTCAGGATATGTCGTATGTCGGCGGAATTCCCATTGCAGTCCCCCATGTCGAGGCGCCGGTTTTGCGCACCGTTGTTTTGATACGGCTGATGCGGATACACCGCGCCCAGATTGGAGATGTTCGTCGCCGGCAGGCCGATGCAGTGAGACCAGGTCCAGTTAGCCGAGACACTCGTGGTATTCGAAAGCCTCCACCGCGCCGTTGTCAGCAGTCCCTCGTAATGCTGGGTCCCGCCGGAATCCAGAGAGGTGATCGAGCCATAGGCATTCACATTCGGCGCGCTCGGATTGCTGACTTCCAGCAGACGCCGGAAGTTCTCCGCGCTGCCGCCGCAGTTCGCCTGAAGGGCTGCACACTGGCCGAATTGGGCCGCGGTCGACGGGCTCGTAATCACTGGCTTGCCGGGAAGCCAGATCGCCGGATTCAGCTCCACGTTGTCCCAGAGATGTGCGATCGCCGATCCAACATAAGTCGCGGAAACGAACATGCGCGCGTTCATCTGATGCTGAATCGCCAGATTCCACGTGTACTGCGCCGGCGTTTTCAGATCCGGATCTATGGGCAGGAATCCCTGGTATTGCTGGCTGGGAAAAGCCCTGGTCGCAGAGTTGTAACTATAGGGGAACGGATTCCCGCCTGCATAACTGCCGTAAGGATTGTCCAGTGACAGCGACCCCGGGCCCGCGAAACTCTGCAGAACAGTGATGCGGAACGGCGAAACCGACGAAGTGTTCTCGTGGATATCCATGCGGATCGTGTCGTAGGCGATACCGGCTCCGGCGCGAATCACCGTTTTGCCCGCACCCGTCGGATCCCACGCGATCCCAAACCGCGGCTCCACGTGCGCCCACTGATTATTCATTCCCGACTTACCGTTGACGCCTTTGTCGCCCACATAAAGCAGCCCCGGAGGCGCCGTGGGAATCACGCTGCTGCGCACGTTGGCGTAGAAGTTACTCAGACTGAAGTTATAGGTGTCGCCGTTTCTGAAAGCCACGGGGATAAATGGATTCCAGCGAATTCCATACGAGACGGTCAAACGCCGCGTCGCCTTCCACGTATCGGCCGCATACAGACCGACAAGATTCTGCGTCACATTGTCCGGATTCGGATTCGCCTGGTGAAGGCTCACCACATTCCCCGTCAGGAAATCCACCATGGGCGAACCGAACACCCCGGCAAAGATGAACAGGCCCTGCGACCACGCATACGATTGGGCGTTGAGAAGCGAACGCGACACGCTGCCGCCGAACGCGAACTGATGCGATCCCCGCACCAGCGTGACATCGTCGTTGACGCCGAAGTTAGTGATCGTATCGCTGCCTGCGGCGAAGTTCGCGGGAAAATCGATATTGAAACCCGGTCCTGCCATCAGGATCGGGACAAACCCGTAATAGCTGTAGAAGTTCATCCCGACATCTTTGGGCGTAAATGGCACGGCGCCCGGCGTGCGGGCGCCGACCCGCGTCCCCGACAGCCGGAGTGAATTCACCGTGGTCGAGTTGAGCAGCCAGGTGTGTCCAAGAGCCAGCGCCTGCGCCTGATCGTCCTGCCCCACCTGACCGCTCGCGAGCGCGTTCTTCGTCACGTTGAAAGGCAGTTCCGTATCGATTCGCGTGATTATGTACCGGCAAAGAAGCTTTGCTTCTGATTGATCTGGTAATCGATTCGGAGCGGCGCCTGCAACTGGTTCTGGTGCACTGGAGTCCCGTAGAGTACGTGACCGCACGGGTCGTTTGTCTGCGGCAGGTAAGACGCGATCTTCAGCGCCGCCGGACTCAGCGCAAACGGCCCGGTGAAATGACTCAGCACCGCTGGCGACGACGCCACCGCCGCAGCGGCCGGACATCCCGCCGCGATGTACTGCGAAAAGTCGCCCTTCAACTCCGCCGCAGTCGGCACGTAAGCGCTGCCGTTCACGAGATTCTGCCGGACCGTCGTCCCCTGGTAGCCCAGAAAGAAGAACAGCTTGTCCTTGACGATGCGGCCGCCCAGAACACCGCCGAATTGGTTGCGCTTGAGTCCGTCACTTCCGGCGGCGAAAAAGTCTCGTGCGTTGAGATTGGAATTCCGGAAGAACTCGAACAGATCGCCATGGAATCGATTCGTGCCGGACTTCGTGACACTGTCGACCGTCGCGCCGGAGTGGCCACCGCTCGATGCCTCCTGCGCACCCGTCGAGAGGCGGAATTCCTGCAAAGCGTCAGGGAATGGAAGCGGCATGCTGGTACCGACATAGGTATCCACATGCGGCGCACCATCCAGGTTGTACTGCACGCTCCAGCTCATTCCGCCCGCGACCGCGATACTCGGTCCCGTGTTCATCGTGTAAGTTGGTTGCGATGTAGACGTCGTGATCGCCATGCCGCTGAGCGGAATAAGATCGGTCGCCTGACGGCCGTTCAGGGGCAAGTCGAGTATCTTCTGCGAATCCACCACGGTGGTGCTGACGCCAGCTGTTCGGGTTTCGATTTCGCTGGTTGTAGCCTCGACGATAACTCGATCGTTCACCTGGCCAACCTGCATCGTCACGGGAATCTCGGGCTCCGATCCAACCTGCAGCACGATTCCAGGCCGGACGAAAGTCTGGAAGCCCATCTTCGTCGCTTCCAGGCTGTAAGGCCCGAGAGGTAATTCAGGAATGACGTAGAAGCCTCTGCTGTCGGATGTGGCGGTTCGCCTGAGCCCGGTATCGGTCTGAGTTACCGTGATCTGGACGTCAGGAATTACTGCTCCGCTCTGATCGTTCACCGCGCCGCTGATCTGTGAAACCTGCTGCGCGCGCATACTGACACACCCCAGCGCCAGCAAACAAATTATGGCTTTCATAGATGAACCCCCTGAGATTGCAGGGTTCACTATATGCCGGGCAAAGATATCTGTAAAATTGTTTGTTTCGATCCGTACTATCTGCGGTGACGATACAAACGGAACCTGCTGAAAATCAGCTCACGCGACGGCTTTTCTCGCGCGCGTTCTGGACACGCGGAACGGGCTTTACGGGCCCAATGTTGCGCACGCGCGGCAGAACACTCTTGAGCGTCGAGCGAAGCCAGATTGTCCCCGGATCCCGGTCCCGCGATTTGTGCCACTGCATCGATTCCTCGAGCAGCGGGATCTCGAACGGCGGCTTCAGAAGCTTCAGCGGCAGGTAGCGCTGATAGTAAACCGCAAGACGGCGCTGCAGCGCCGCAATTCGCGTTGTTCCGACAATCAATTGGGGAACGAGATTGAAAGCCGTCGTGACAATTTCGATTCTTCGCTCGTATCCGAAGCGCTCCAGAAACCATTCATCGAAGGTCGTCAGTTCCTGATGCCTGCCAAATCGCACGACAACATGTCCAAGGTCCAGGTACTGCTCCAGCGAGATGGAATCTTTCAGGCGCGGGTTGCCCGACCAGACGACACAGGCGAACTCGTCTTCGAAGAGGGCCTCTGAGGGATGCGCCGAGGCGTGCCGGATCGAAGGCGCAATAGAAAGATCGATTTCCCCGCGCTCAAGAGCATCGAAGCCCCCGTCCGTGTTGGAAACAAATTCGAAGCGGATCCCAGGCGCCGCCAGCTCAATGCGCGGCAGCGCCTCCGCCATGAGAATGGTTTCAACGTAGTCCGATAACAGCAGCCGGAACTTACGCGTCGATGTTGCCGGGTCAAAAACCGGATCGTTATTGAGAATCGCTTCCGCGTGCAGCAGGAAATCCCGCACCGGCTCGATGAGCGACTCAGCCACCGGCGTGAGCACCATCTTGCGTCCCACCGGCACCAACAACGGATCCCGGAAGACCTCTCGCAGCCTCGCCAGAGCCCCGCTGGTTGCGGGTTGGCTCAAATGCAGACGCTCGCCGGCGCGCGATACGCTGCGCTCGGCAAACAGCGCGTCCAGCGCGACGAGAAGATTCAGATCAAGGCCGCCGAGGTCCATATGCTGCCACGCCAGTCGGCGGATTTTTCAGGCTGGTGTAAACCGACTCTACGAACGCCGCTGTTGTCCATGAACCCGCGTTTGCGCCAAAGCGGTCGTCGTAATCCGCCGTGACCCGCGCCGCGAGCACCTTATCCAGCGCGGCTCCGCTCTTGATGAGATCCTGCACGCGATCCCGGATGATCACGAGCATGTCGCGATACTCGGCGACTTCCCATTCGTCGCAGATACGCCCATGGCCGGGAATGACCATCGTGCCGTCTTCTTCATCGTGTTTATACACCGTTCGATCCAGAATGAAGTTCAACGCCACGATTTCACCCTGAATACTACCGCCATTTTTGACATCTATGTGCGGATAACTCACAGTGCTGAAAATGTCTCCGGCGGCGATGACGTCCGATTTTCGGAAATGCACGATGCTGTCGGCATCTGTGACCGCGTTCGGCATATGGAAGATTTCGACGGCTTCGCCATTGTGATACTTGCGGCGGCGCGCCTGCACAAAGGTATCGCTGGGCCACCCGTCCGACGGCGACTTCAGCGCCATCAGGTGATTCTGCACATTCTGATGGCCGATGATCGTTGCGCCTTTACCTGCGTCCGCGAACTGCCCCGAAAAGAAGGAGCCCTGCACGCTCGGATCGGAACCCGACGCCCGCAACTTCACGTTGCCCCCCGTGAAATCCGGCGCAAACCCAGTATTCACGATGAACTGGATGGGCTTCTCGCTCAGCTTGCGCACCGCGGCCACAATCTTTTCCGGGATTTTTCCCGCGCCCGAATTCACGAGCATCGCGCCCTCGTCGCCAACCTGCGCAACGACGTTGCCTCCGTCGCCAGTCAGGAAGTGAACGCTCCCCTGCACTGGCAGCATGTGAATCTCGCCATCATTCGGAGCCGGGTCGGCCGAGCGGCTGGCATGCGGTGGACCGGCTACCGGTGTCAATTCTGCAACCGCCGCGCTCTCCGCCCCTTTCGCATCGCTCACTTTGTCGAGCAATTCCGGATACATCGTCACCGGACCGCCCAGCGTCGCAAAAAACGGGATCTGGTTCGCATTCGCGAATTCCCGCACGAAGGGATGTTTACCCCAGAAGTAGCTTTCTACCTGGTCCTCCCGGCGGCCGAGAATCTGTTCTCCGTCGTCACAGTCATATTGCCACGCATCCGGCTCCTTGATACTGCGGCCCAGCGTGTAAGTCCGGCTGAAAGGTTCTTCAAGGTAGACGGGATCTTTCACCACCGAGAAATACGTAATGCGATCGCCGTGCCGGATGAAGTGTTCGACCAGAGTGGCTTCATCGCTCTGCGGCATGCCGTTGGAGCGGATCCATCCGCGCTTCAGGTGCGTCGTGTAGACCGTGAGCCCGTTCCCATCGTATTGGCCAGTAGCAAAACCCGACCACGTGTGCTGCGCATAAGCGGGCGGATGTGGGCGTCCGTCCATCCAGATCGTGCGCGTGCCCTCGCTGATCTGCCAGTACTGCTTGAGCGCCACGAGACGCTGGGTATAAGGATCGCGCTCCTCCCAGAAACGCAGGTTACCCGGCTGATTGTAGGTGTAGGGCGGAACGTATCCCATGCACTGATGCTGCCGCCCCTGGATCCGCGAAGGATGCCATGCGAGCGCATAGAGCCGCCCCGCCTCACTCAGCGGAATGCCTCCGTATTCCGCCAGCGCGCCCGAAGCGGTAATGAGGCCGGAATCCTGAAACGGCAGCGGATACCAGCTGCCGGAGATGTCGACACCCGCGGGCAGGCCTGTATGCCCGGAAAAATCGAGCCCCTGACCGAAAGCTACAAAAGAAGCGCACGCCAGCAACGATGTAACCGACCCGGCCGCGATCCAGTGTTTTCTCATTTCGATCACCATTTGTCTCTTCATGCCGCTTACCATTTCGCGGCGCACGCCCGCGGCTTCCATTTCGCGCCGTCCGGCTCTTTTCTGAAGTGGGAAGCGCTTTGGAAGGGCGCCAGCAGATACGTCGGATCTTCGACGGTGCTGGTCACGACGAGGTAAGCATTCCCATCCGGCTCGTTGACTCGGTCAAGATACTCGCTCAGGGTGGCGTTCGCGCTGTAGGGAATGCCATTCTTGCGCAAATACCCCGGCCGCATCTTCGTCGTCGTGACCTTCAGCGAACCGATCGGCTTCTCGCCTCTGCCCGCCGGCACGACTTCCCACAGTGCCTTCGAATATCCCTGCCAGTCACCAGCCCCACTCTCCGCCGCGCCGAAATGAAGCAATCGCGTCTGCTGCCCGTTGTCGGCTTCGATCTTCAGCGTCTCGTCGTCCTGCCACGTGATGTGCAGGCGCGTGGGATCATTCATGATCGCCGCTGCCCCATAGCTGCGGCACTGCTCGCCGGCCTGCTCGTCCTTCGCCGGATCCCAGTCACCCGCGATTTTCCTTCCGGCAGGATTCAGCGTCACGCCGCCGGTATCGCCCTTCTTCGGCGTCACGATGCGGTACCGCCAGTCTTCGGTCACTACCGATACCCAGTAGCCGGTGAGGTCGTAGAGCGCCGAATCCTTCGGCGTCCTTGCGGGGCCGCGACCGCCTCTCTGCGCAAACAACGACGACGTCAGGATCAGAACTGCCGCACTCAGGCGCTTCAGCATCAAATTCCCTTCCGCCGCGCGATATTGACTTCCGTGCAGGCGGCCATCACATCCAGAAATTTCTGGTAATCGCTTTGTCCGACGATGAACGGGTTCGCTTCTCGGCCTTTGCGCGCCTTGAGCTTGTCCAGCTTTTCCAACTTTGGCTGGATCGGGTCCATCAACGGATGATTCTGCAACTCCACCTCGACCTTCGCCTTCTTCGTTTCCTCTTTGAAGTGCGGCACGGATTTCGCATACTGCGCGAGACCCTCGTCCGACACAAAACCCGGAGTGAGTACGGTACCGGCATACATCGCCGCGATGCGCGTCTTCCCCTTGTCCTTCACCGGGAAAATGAACCCCATCGACCCCGGCGTGTGACCAGGTATCGCTACTGGCGTCAATTTGAAATCGCCCAGCACGACAGGCTGGCCTTCGACCAGCACCTGATCATGCTTCGGCAGCGCCGCCGGAGGACCACCTCTGCCGCCGCGCGCGGGCGGCTTCTCCATCAGTTCCCAATCCGCATCCGCGATATAAACCTTCGAGCCGAAATGCTCCTGGAAGTACGGCGTGCCGCCGAAATGATCGGCATGGCCGTGACCCACCACGATGACCTTCACCATCGCGGGATCGAGTCCCAGCGCCTTGAACCCCGGAAGGAGTTTCGTCTCGACATCCTGGGGCGATAGCGAGTCGATCATCAGCAGCCCAGCGGACGTCTGAATGACGTACGCCACCGTCCCCTGATCGCCAATCGCGTAGACGTTATCGAAGATTTTCGAAGGCTGGATCGGGGGATCATTCGGACTGTTCGCGCGCGGCGCTTCGCAGAAAAAATGTTCTTCTTCCGGTTTCAAGAAGCCCAAAGGCAGGATCCCGGCGGGACGAACATCCGGGCGGGAGACAACCGGTAGCTTTTCCGGCAGAACGACCAGGCACCCGGCGCGTGTCCGGGAAACAGCGTTACTCCTGATCGCCGATTTCGCGGAGGCGCCGGCGACGATGTGCGAGGATACCGGCAAAACCCAACCCCAGCAGCAACCAAGTGGAAGGCTCGGGGGTAGCCACATTCCAGCCGATCACGTCGAGCGCCTCGATATCATTCGCGCTGATCGACAGGAGTTCGCCTGGGGCCGCGGTGGGGTCCATCACCCCGAGGCCCAGAGCGTCCGCCCAATGACTCGCCTGTCTTCCCTCGCCAAAGTTAATTCCGGTCGCAAAGTCCGCGATATTATCAGCGCCGCCGTCGATCGAAAAATACTTGGCGCGCGTATCGGCCGTCCAATCGATAACGTCTGTTCCCGCGGCGTAGCTATCAGCCGAGTAACGGAACAAATCAAGTGGACTAACGTAGGGGAACTGGTCGTCGCGAAACGGACCCCCATCCGGCGGAGAGTTCCCGTCCAGAATGTCAACCCCGCTTACGAAACCGAGCAAGTGACCGAGTTCGTGTGTGGCGAGCCCGATAAAATCGTAATCACCGGCGCTGATCCCGTCACCTGGATCGAAGTCGTAAGTATAAGCCGAGCTGAATGTGATGGAACCGTCGATTTCCGATCCATTTGCGGCGATGAGCCCCAGCGCCTTAGCGTTGGAATCGCTCATATAAATCTTCTGGTTGTTCGCGTCGCCATCATTGTCCAGATAGGGAGTCGCGCTTCCCGATCCGTTCGGATCGTTGGATGTGCGATTGATCAGCATGTTAAAGGTGGAACCGGATGGCAGATTCGCCACGGCGATCGCATCCGCAGCCGAAGTTTTGTCCGCAACCAATTGCGAACGCACGGCGGAATACGCGTAGGTATCCTCATTATTGGAAGTCGAAGCCAGAACTCCCGGATCGAGTGTCCCGTAGCCAATCTGAATATTCAGAATGACGTTATCGGAGAAAATACTGGACCACCGCGTCGCGGCCTGAGCAAATGCGGCGTCTGCGGTGGTGTTGCCGGTTGAATCCAGGAAATTGAAGATCAAACCGGCATGGCCCGTGAGAGGCATCAGGCCGAGCACGCACAACAGCGATATCTGCTTCAACATGTTTTGCAAACCCGGTAAAGTAATGAATAGCCCAAAAGGCTAATCGCTCAGGCTAAGCTCTCCGCAGTCACCCTGTCAAGAGTACGAGGCCTATCGGTACCGTCGAGTTGCAACCGGTTGCAAGGCGAGCGGGATTTACCGGCGGCGATCAAGCAGCACAATCACGAGCGCCTGCAGATGACAAATCAGCACGAACGGACCGATAAACGTCGGGACGAGGCTCATCGGAAACCAGGTCATTGGCCAGCTCGTGACGCCCTCTTTCGCCAATCCGAAATTATTCGACGACGTGAGGACGGCAGCCGCCACTGAGACCCCCAGTCCGCCAAGCCCGGCGACATGCCAGGCGATGAAACCTGGACGCGCGCGACCGGAAGACGAGACAAGCCGTGACGCAACGTAGAACGAGCTGACCGCGAAAAAGTCGTCGATCAATCCTGTAGGGATCGCAAAAATCGCGGGCAGCACGTGTTGGGCTGATTTGAGAAGCGCCAGGTTGCCGAAGAAGCGCAGGGCCTGGGCGAGCGTCAGGCGCCGAAGGCTGCGGGCGCGCGTGAATCCGCGGAATTTCTCCGACAAGGCGTGCAGTACCGTGAAGCCGGTCGCGGAGACCAGCGCGCCAATACCAAAGAGCTCGGCGGACGTGAACTGGCGGAACCAGCCGGCGATCGACAGCGCGAATGCGGCAGCGAACCAGAGTCCGATGAATGCGGCCGCCAGTGCCATATCAAGCTCCCCTGACGGGCGCCGCCCAGCTACGTTCCGCCGCCGCCAGGTGCTCCAGTGTGAGAGCTCCGCAACGCTCGGGCTCAAGGATGGGAAAGGAGTGCGAAGCGCCCGCGATCTCGATAAATCGCGCGCCGGGGATCCCGGCGGCAATCAGGCGCCCGGATGACGGCGGCGCGATCGGGTCCTTCTCCGCGCTGATTACAAGCGTGGGAATACCGGCCAGTTCCCCGAGGCGCGCCGTCACATCGTGTTTGCGCATGGCGGACGTCTGCTGGCTCGTGACCGGAGGCAAGTCCGCAATATCGTGGCCCAGAATTTCCGAAATACGTGCGGCGAGTTCATCGGAGTATCCGTCGCGCGACCCCGGCGGCACGACCAGGTCAATAAACGCCTTGCGCCGCATCCGGCGAGTCCCGAAGCGGACACGCAGCAGGATCCACAGCAGCTCGAGCGTAAGGCGCACGGTATCAGAGCCTCGAGCGAACGTGCACAGCAGAGTCAGGCTGCGCACCCGGCCCTTCGCTGTGAGCGCGGACTCGAGCGCAATCAACCCTCCCAGCGAGTGGCCGATGATATGAGCCGAGTTCCAGCCAACGTGGTCCATCAGAGCCAGCGTGTCGGTAGCGAACTGTGGGACGGTGAGAGGTATCCCGGCAGGTTGGCTGGCGCCTATTCCGCGATTATCAAAGGTGAGACAAGTGTAATCGCGCTCCAGGATTTGGATCTGCGGATTCGGCGCGGTGCCCCGTGCGCCGACACCCTGAATCATGACCAGCGGCGGACCGTTTCCGGCGATCCGGTAGGCCATCGCACAGCCCTGGAAGTCGAAGGTCTGAAGAGCGCGATTCAAGTTTTCAGTGTATGCATCCCGGACCGGGAATAGTGCGGCACATCGGAATTCGTCTAATAATTCACACCTGCGCCGATATGACAATATCGGCCGGAAGACCGGCCGCCTCGCGACCGCCTGCGAATCGTCAGTAGACAAGGTATTGCCGGCGAATCCGCGAGAAAACAACCAAGACTAAGGAAGGTCCTGATGGACTCAGTGATGCTGGATTTAGTAACGTCCGGAAGCCGGCGGCTGCATGTGCTTGCCGGATTATTTGTTTTAACGGCCTGCGCGGGGAGTTTGCAGGCGAACGTGCTCACGGCCACCGGCCCCGCGGCAGTTACGTGTAACACGGCAACAGGCCCGGGCGCGAACGCCACAATTGTGGTGAAGCCTTCGCCGCTGTTGACCGGCTCGGCGACGATTGCCGTGTCGTTTGCGGCGCCCTCGAACGGCATCGTCGTCACAGCGCCTGGGAGCACGACGCTCAGCACGGCGAATCAGACGGCGGGCCTTTCGTTTACCGTGAACGTAACGGCAGGATGCGCGGGCGCCAGCACGGGCGCGACGCTGATCCAGTTCAAAGCGGGTGGAGTCAACGACGCGACGGCAACCGTGAATGACACGGTTACCTCGACAGCTTCGGCGCTCGTGGCATCGGGGGTCACGATCACATGCGGACGCAATCCGGTTGGCCCGGTCTACACGCCAGGGGCAGCCCAAACCATTTCGGTCACATCGACGGCCACGGGGGGTACGCCCTTTACCGTGGACAATTCCGGGACGCCTCCGCCTGGGTGGCTGACCGTGAGCTCTTTCGCGGGAGGAACGGCGAACTCGACAGCCGTGACGTTTACAGTGGTTGCCGCGGCGGGCTGCGGAGGTTTTGCGGCCGGGACAAGCAATATCGCGACATTGCATCTGTTGAACGCGCCCGCGCCCGACAAACTGGTTACGGTGACGCTGCTGGTGGTGCCGCCTTCGCCCCTGACGGCGACGCCGAACCCGGCCTCGCTTTCTTACGTCAAGGGCTCGGGCACAGCGGGCCATGTTGACGTGAACGTAACGTCGTTGACGACGCCCGCTCCATTTTTTGCTGTGGATACGTCCAGCCTGCCGATCTGGCTGACAGTGGACTCGGTGAACGGAACTGTTCCGAAAAGTCTGCGTTTCACCACGACAACCGTATCCGATACGCTCGCGCCGGGCACTTACAACGCAACGGTGCGGCTGAAAGTTTCCGGTTCGGCGGATCTCTCGCTTCCGATCAGTCTTCTCGTCAATAACAAAGCGCCACGGCTGTCGGTCGCGGAAGGCACAACACGGAACATCTCGTGGGTGATCGGGCAGGCGCTGCCTTCGCCATTCATTACCGCGGTGTCGTCGGACTCGCCTGTTTCCTACACAGCGACCTCAGGCGGGACCCTCGCGCCGATCATCAGCGCGGCGCAGCAGAAAGGCCTGGCATACAGCTTCGGGACGCAGATCGGAGTTAGTTTCAATCCGCTCATTTTCGCCGCGGCACAACCCGGAAGCGTGCTGACAGGAACCGTGACGCTGACGTGGGGTTCGCCCGCGTCGACGATCGTCGTCACTTTCAATATCACTGTCGTCTCGCCGGGCGCTACCCTGAGCGGCCTGACACCGGCAAGTCTGCCGACGGCCGCGTCGGGGCAGACGTTCTCGGTCGTCGTGACAGGAACGGGCTTCGTCCCCAGTACGGATCCTCTTCAAAAGACCAGGGTCGGGGTCGTCGTCGCGGGATCGCTCGTGAACGATACGAATATTTCCGCGAACGTGATCAATCCGTCCAATATCATTCTCACGATCACGGTGCCCGCCACGGCGGATACGAATCTGCCCTTCTCGCAGAGCGGATCCGGCGGACCAGTAACGCTCGGCATTTGCAATCCAGCGGGAGGCACATGCTCGATTCCGACCGGTACCGCAGTGCTGACCATCGGAGCGGGTCCCCTCATCCAGGCGGTTACGAGCGCGTCGGCGTTCCTCCAGGTGACACCGCCCACGCTTCCGACGATGGCCCCATGGGACATGGTGAGTATCTTCGGCGCGAACTTCTGCTCCTCCGGCGGAACGGGCTGCAGCAGTTCCCAGTTGCTTTACGGAACGCCCGATCCGGTAACCTTGCGCTTCCCGACATCGGTGAGCCCGGATGCGACCGGCGCCACACAGCGATCGCTTTCCGTCACCTTCCAGACGCATGGCGGCAGCCCGGCCGCAATCGCGAACGCTCCACTGCTCTTCGGAACGAACGGACAAATCAACCTGATCGTTCCGGGCGCGGTTTCTGCCTACATTGGCAGCACGGTCGACATCGTCGTGAACTTCGGCTATGGCACAGGCTCAACGCTGCTCAAGAGCGCCGCGTTCCCGGTCAATATCGTCGCCACCAATCCGGGCATCTTCACGGTGGGCGCCGACGGTCAGGGCGACGGGGCGATTCTCGGTTCCAACTATGCGCTGATCGGCGCGACCAATCCGGCTGGGATGCGCTCAACGGGCGCGGACTCCGACGTCATCCAGCTCTACGTCACGGGACTCGGCGCGCCGGACAGCACCGCGGATAACGGAGTGGCGGGCGGTGGCTTGACGTGGTCTACCGACTGCGTGAGCCTCGCGAGCTTCCTGACATCGTTGAATACGGTTTCGGGCACTGCGCTGACCAATCTGGACGGCACCGTGATGCAGAGCGATCTGTTGAACAGCAATCGCCTGCCGCCCTGCATCGGGAGCAGTTCCGCCAATGTCCCCACGGTGACGGTGGGCGGCATCGCGGCAACCGTGCTCTATGCGGGCTTTGTGCCTGATACCGTGGCAGGGCTGTATCAGCTCAACGTGCTGCTCCCCGGAACCTCGGCCGGCAGCTTCCAGCCGATGTCCGGCAGCCCGATCTCGACGATCGTATCGCCGGTGCAATTGCCTGTCGTGATTACCGCGAACAGCGTGACCAGCCAGAGCGGCGTCAGCGTGTGGGTGACGCCCCGTCTGAAGGTCGATCCACCCAGCGGCGCGGGTCTGACGGGTACGGTCGGTGTCCCATGGAGTTCCTCCAGCAATGCGGCTGTAGCGAGCGAAGGAACGTCTACTTACAAGTACGCCCTCACCTCAGGGCTGCTTCCCGCCGGATTGTCGCTCGGGGCCACGACCGGCGCAATTACCGGCACCCCGGCAGCCAATACCGCGGGAACTTATGTGGTGACGGTGACTTCGACCGATTCGGCCAACATCCCCGTCACTGGCACCACGACGTTCACGTTGACGGTGGCCGGCGGTCTGTTCATGACGTCTGTCGGTTCCGGCACCTACACTGGAACGTGCGGCACCGCCAACCCCACGCTAACGCCGCTCGTTACCGCGACTGGCGGAGTGTTCCCATATGCCTTCACGATCACGTCGCCCGCGTCATTGCCCACCGGCATGACTATCGGCGCAACTACCGGACGAGTCGGCATCTCCGCACTCACCCCGGCCGGGACGTACCACGTCACGGTCACAGCAACCGACTCGACTGCGGGCACGCCGCTGACCGGCACGATCACCTTCGACGTCGTCGTCAACCTGAGGCTGGTGAATACAACGCCAACATCGCAGGGCAACGGCACCTCCGGCGTACTGACAACCGTGACCGCAACCGGCAATACCGGGACGATCACCTACACGCTTGACGCAGCCAGCATCACCGCGGGACTCGCGATCGACGCAAACACCGGCGACGTCACACCGGGCACTGCGACCGCGGGCACCTACAGCATCACCGTGACCGCGACCGACGATACGGCTCCGACCGGAGCAGCGACGCCGGGAACGGGTACGAGGACGGTGTCGGTGACCGTGACATAGGCCATCGAGCACACCTGAAACACTTCGGCGGCGGGAGCTTCAAACTCCCGCCGCCGTTTTTTTGCGTGTCGTCTTTTTGCGCCGCGTTGCCGCCGGTGTTGCTCTGCCGTCTCAGTACCGCATCTGATCCAGCAAAGGAATGTCCTTCACCGGCTTCGGCGCCGGCAGAGACTTCAAATAAGCGTAGATGTCGTTGACCTCTTTATCCGAGAGCACCTTATCCGTGAATGCGGGCATCACTCCCGCCGGACGCCGCACATAACGAATCATCCCCTGCGCATTCAGGACCGGCGGCGCCAGCCGCGCCCCGGCGATAGTCCCCTGCCCCGCATACCCATGGCATTGATAACAGCCGTCGCGCAGAAAGATCTTCTTCCCGTTCTGCGCATCCTGCGCACACAGGCTCGCGACCGCCGCGACCGCCAGTAAGAAGGTTTTCTTCATGCCCGATCTCCCTAGCGTGGCTGCGTGATCACGTCGATCAGCGCCGGCTCACCCTTCTTCACCACTTCGATCGCCTTCCTGATGGCAGGACCCAGATCGTTCGCATTCGAGATCGGACCCTGGCTGTACACTCCATATGCCTTCGCCAGCATTGCGTAATCGATGTTCGGATCGTTCAGCCCTGTCCCGATCAGCGCCGTGTCCACCCCGCGGTTGGCGCGCGCGGCCATGTCCTCGAGGTACATGAGCTCCTGGTGATAGGCGCGGTTATTATGCATGATGCTCAGCAGCGGAATGTGGTGGTGAGCAGATGTCCACAGCACGGCGGGCGCATAGTTCAAGTCGCCGTCACACTGAATGTTCACGCTGATGCGCCCGTATTTGCGATTCGCCAGCGCCGCGCCGGTCGCGGCCGGAGCCCCGTAGCCGACGCCGTACCCACCGTGCCCGCCGATGAAATTGTGGTGTTTTTCGAAATTCCACAGCCGCGCCGGCCAGTTACTGAAGAACGGGTTGACCTCCGAGAGCAGCGACCAGTCCTCGTTCTTGATTTGATTCCAGATTTCAGCCGAGACCCGCGCGGTCGAGATCGGGCTCGCGTCCCACCCGTAAGTAGCCTGCTCCAGCGCCTGTTCGCGCGTCTTTTTCGCGGCTTCCGCATACTTCACGCCGCGAGTCTGGAACGTACTGCGGCGATCCGCCGTGATCAGCTTCTTACAGGCCTCGATCAGATACGGCAGCGTGGCTTCGGCATCGGCTGCGATCGCGAGGTCGACTTCAGCGTAGCGGCCCAGATCCTGATAATTGCTTTTCTCGGTCAGGTCGCCCGAGTAGATCGTGATCAGCTTCGCGCCCGGCTTGATGGTGGACCGGCTCTCCATGCCCATGCGGTTGAGCGGGGTCTGGGTGTGGGTCACGTCCCAGAAGTTGGGGATTTCGAGGCCCATGATGAGGTCCGCGGTCGCGAGGCTGCCGCCGTTATAAAGAGGATGGGCGGAGGGGAAGTTCATGCGGAAGCGGCGATCCTGCACCGGGCACTGGAGCAATTCAGCCAGTTCGACGAGCAGCTTCAAGCCGCTCGGAGTGCGAGCGACACGGCCCGCTACGATCACGGGCTCTTCGGCCGCAACCAGCATCTTCGCGGCCTCTGCAACCGCGCCGTAATCACCCGCCGGTGGCGATGGCATCGTGAGCTTCGGGATGCGCGCGCTGCGGCGGTCGGCGTCCGGCATCGGCTCTTCCTGTAACACCGCGTCGGCGACGATGACGACGGGTTCCATCGGTGGCGTCATCATCACTTTCCAGGCCTTCACCGCCGACTCGGCGAACTGTCCGAGCGACACCGGCGCGTCGTCGAACTTCGTGTAATCGCGGACCATCGCGGCCGCGTCCTGCACGCTGTGCGCCCACTCCACATCGCCGCGCCGCCACTGCCCGTCCGCGATATTGCCGAGCAGGATGTAGACCGGCACGCGGTCCGCGAACGCATTGTAGATGGCCATCGAGGCGTGCTGCAGTCCAACGGTCCCGTGCGCCATAATCATCAGCGGCTTGCCTTCGATCTTGGCGTAGCCGTGCGCCATCGCGACGGAGGATTCCTCATGGCAGCACGTCAGCAACTCCGGCGTCTTGTTCTTGCCGTAGTTGACGAATGACTCGTGGAGTCCCCGGAAGCTGGAACCCGGGTTCTCGCAGATGTATTCGAAACCCAACGACTTAATAACGTCGACCATGAAGTCGGAACCGGGGCGATCGGTCGTGTAGACGTCAACGCGCGGCGATGGCGCGGAGGTCTCCGCAGCCGCCAGCCGGGAAGATGGAAGCGGCGTCGCGGCCCCCCGATTCTGCGCTTCCTGCGCTTTAACGGAGCCGGGGTTGGCTACGAGAGCGGCAGCGCCGGCGGCAGCGCCTTTTAAAAAACCGCGCCGCCCGACGGAATTTTTTGATTTCGACATGACAAGCCTCTTCGAACAGAGAAGTTCGGGGAATTCGGCTACTATCTTATCCGAATGGAGAAAAGTGGTTAGTTCGCGCCGGCGGGCGTGGCGGCCACTTCAACTCCCGCGGTTCCACCGAGCTTCTCGATGAGGGCGGCTGTGACTTCCTTGGGAGGCTGACGCCCTGCGGCCCCGCCGCCCTTGCCGAGCGCGAGGTCAAGCGGCGTGAGTCCCTGCTTGTTCGCGGCGCTAATGTTCGCGCCATTGCCGGCAAGATACTGGATGATCGTATCGGCGCCGCGCCGCGCGGCTCCATGCATCGCGGTTTCGCCTTTGTCGGTGGCCGCGTTGACGTCCAGCCCAAGGCTGACACACAACTTCACCGCGTCGAGAGCCTGCGGTTCGGTACCGCGGTTGGAATCGGTATAGCCGATCCCGGCTGCGACCGAGAGAGCCGTAACGCCATCTTTGTTCGCCAGCTTCGGGTCCGCGCCATGATCGAGCAGCAGCTTCATCACTTCGACATCGCCGCTGCGGGCAGCGCGCATAAAGGGCGTCGCGCCCACGCCGAGCGTGCGATCGGGACTATCCTGCGCGGCCTTCTTGATGATCGATACGGCCGTGAGCTGCGCATTGACGTTCGCTTTGTGCTCGATCAGCGACTTGACGACGTCGAGGCTGGTGACTTTGTCGGTTTCTTTTACCAGCGGACGATCCGACCAATCCACATCATGCGCATCGACTGCAGCAAAGAGCGGGGCGCGGCCATCCTTATTGGCCGCATTCACATCGGCGCCCTTGTCGATCAGAATCTGCGCGAGCTCATCGTGATTGTTCAGGATCGCGACCAGGAGCGGATTATTACCGTCCGCGTCGCCCTGATTGATTTCGGCTCCAGCGTCGATGAGAGCGTTTGCGGATTCGATCGATCCCTGCCGCGCCGCAAAGACGAGCGCCGTGAGGCCGCCCCTGGAGATCGGGGCGGCGGGTGTTCCCGCCATCAGCTTCGGCGGCGTGGTGTCCCGATCGTTCGAACGAACCTTCGGATCGGCCCCGTGCGCAATCAACAGCTTCACGATTTCCGGATGATCTTCCGCGGCCGCCAGCATCAGCGGCGTCTGTCCCCGGACATTCTCTTTCGCATTCGCATTCGCGCCGTGGTCAAGCAGCACTTTGACAGCCCCGGCATTGCCCGCGCGCGAAGCCGTCATGAGCACAGTATCGCCGCGTTCGGTCGTCAGTGTATTCGGATCCGCCCCGGCTTTGAGCAACGCTTCGACGAGCTCACCGCTGCCATACAAGGCCGCTTCAGACATCGGCGTCACGCCATACCGGCTGGCCGTCCTGGCGCTGGCGCCGGCCTTCAGGAGCAGTTGCACCGCCTCGAGATCGTTCTGGTGCGCGGCCCAGTGGAGGGCTGACGTGCCGTCCGCTTCCGGCGCGTTCACGTCGGCATGATCTTTGATTGCCGCGCGCAACGCTTCCTTGTCGTGACCCTTCACCGTGTCGACCACACGGCTGTCGGCGGCCAGCAGCGCGCCCGCCGAGAAGGCTAAAGCCAGAATCGTTATCCGCATATGGGCTCCTTAGGCGAGCGACAAGTGGCCGTCGCTGTCGCCGATGCTTTGCTGACGCACGCCCGCCATATCCAGGATCGTCAGCAGCAGGTTCGCGGCCGGGGTATCGTTCGGATATTTGATGTGCTTGCCGCCCTTCATCTGTCCGCAGGCGCCGCCCGCGACGAAGATCGGCAGCGGGTTGTGGTTGTGCAGATTGCTGTTGCTCATGCAGCTTCCGTAGAGCACCAGCGAGTGATCGAGCAGACTGCCGTCGCCATCCGGCGTGTTGCGCAGCTTTTCGAGGAAGTACGCCACGAGACCCACGTGATACGTGTTGATCTTCGTCAGCTTCTCCAGCTTTTCGGGATCGTTCTGATGATGGGAAGTCGCGTGGAAGGGATCGGGGACGCCGATCATTGGGAACGTCCGGTAACTGACCTCACGGGCCATCATGAAAGAGACGATGCGCGTGACGTCCGCCTGGTACGACAGCGCCATCAGATCGAACATCAGCTTCGAATGCTCTTCGTGATTGTCCGGGATGCCGATGGGCGCGGTGGGAAATTCACTCTGGCTTGCGCTTCCCTGCTTCTTTTCCGCAAGCTGGATGCGGCGCTCGATCTCGCGCACGTTATCCAGGTATTCGGAGACCTTGTTACGGTCGCTCGCGCCGAGCTTGCCCTGCAGGTGATTGACTTCGGCCGTGACGGAGTCGAGGATGCTGCGCTCACGCTGCAGCCGAATCATCCGCTCGGTTGTCGTCGCGCCGTCGCCAAACAGCCGGTCGAAGACGTTGCGCGGATTGATCTCCATCGGCAGCGGCGTGGTGGGCGTCTTCCAGGAGATCGTGTTCGTGTACGTGCAACTGAAGCCGACATCGCAGGCGCCGATGAGGCCGGTCATGTCCTCGGTGGCGAGTTCGAGCGTCGGCAGAGGCGTATCCTGTCCGATTTTTTCCGCCGCGATCTGGTCGATGGTTGTGCCCGCGCGCACGTCTTCGCCTTCGGTGCGCTTCGGATGCGACGCATTGAGGAACACCGACGGACCGCGCCCATGATCGCCGCCACTGTCGCCCGGGCCAAGCGATCCGGCGTTCTTGTGCGCGAGACCGGTCAGGACCAGCACCGAGTCCTGCAAGGACTTCAACGGGGCCAGCGTGCGGGGCAACGTGTAGCCTGCTCCATCGGCCACCGGCGTCCAGTTGGACATGACCGCGCCGTGCGGCATGTAGCAGAGACCGAGGCGAAGCTGCGGATTTGCGGCCGTGGCGGCCAGCGCCGTATTCGCCGGAATCATCGAATCGAGCAGCGGCAAACCAATCGAGACGCCCATGCCGCGCAGGAACGTGCGGCGCGCCAGATGCTTTTTCGTATTGATCATCATGCCCGGCGAATCTCCTTTACTTGCTCAGTGCAGCCCGGACGCTGGTCGCGTCAGGTGACTGGCTTTCTTTCATCACAAACGGCGTGCTCTTTACGATCCCCAGCACGATCGACGCAAACCGGTAGTCGCTCTTGCCGGCATCCTTCAGGATTTCCCGCACCGTCGGCATATCCGTATACTCCACACCGCGGCCGAGCGCATACGTGAGCAGCTTTTCGGTCAGAACCTTTGCGAACACATCCGGATTGGCCATCAGCATCTTGCGCAGCGCCACGGGACCATCCACCTTCACGCCGTTGAACAGCGTGCCGGAAGGATCGATCCGCGACCCGTCGTCGTTAATGCGCCACTGCCCGACTGCGTCGAAGTTTTCGAGCGAGAAGCCGAGCGGGTCCATCACCTTGTGGCAGCCCGCACACGTTGCATCCGCGCGGTGTGCCTCCATGCGCTCACGCAGGGAAAGCTTCTTCGCGCCGGCTTCATTTTCCTTCAATTGGGGAACGTTCGGCGGCGGCGGATTCGGCGGGTTCCCCAGCAGATTTGTAAGAATCCATTTCCCGCGATTCACGGGCGAGGTGCGATTCGGCATCGAGGTCACCGTCAAAATGCTTCCCTGCCCCAGCAGCCCGCGCCGGTTCTCGTCGGTGATTTTCACTCGCCGGTAGTCGGTGCCATAAATATTCGGGATCCCGTAATGACGCGCGAGGCGCTCGTTGACGAACGTATAATCCGCGTTCAGCAGATCGAGCACGCTGCGGTTCTCCGCGATGATGCTGCCGAAGAACAACTCGGTCTCGCGCTTCATCGCCTGCCGGAGGTTGTCGTCGAAATCGGGGAAAGTCTGGAAATCCGGCTGTATGTTTTTCAGGTTGCGCAGGAAGAGCCACTGGTCGGCGAAATTCGTGACGAGCGTCTCCGCCTTCTTGTCGGCCAGCATGCGCCGGACCTGTTGGTCGAGCACGGCCGGATCGCGCAGTTTGCCTTGGGTGGCGACTGTCAGAAGCTGCTCATCCGGAATGCTGCTCCACAGGAAGAACGAGAGCCGCGACGCAAGTTCGAGATCGCTGATGCGGTATGGACGACCCGGCGCGGCTTTTCCCGATGCCGGCGTGGGGTCCGGCTCGAACCGAAAGATGAATTCCGGGCTCGCGAGGATGCGCTGAATCGCCGCTTCAACTCCGGCTTCGAATTTCATCTGCCCAGAGCCCGCTCCATTGCGGCCGAGCTGATAGAAACCGATCAGCGTCTCCATATCGTTGTCATTGACGGGCCGCCGGTAGGCCTGCCGCGCCAGAGACGCGATGATGTTCTTCGCGCAGGGAACTTCGTCCGCGCCATTTGTCGGGCGGCAGAGGAACACCTTGCGGCGGCTCGGCGTGTCGCCCGGACCCGTCGCCTCGAGCGGGCCCTGAATGGTAATGCGATCGACCACCGGCTCGCCGCGATAGTCCAGCACATCGTAATTGGAGCGGATGAACGGCTTCAGGATATTGTCGTCCTGCGCTTCGCTCTCGATCGCGCTGAGAAAGGTCGCGGTCACCGTTCGCGGACCGGCCTTCACCGGCACATGCACCGTCAGCCGCCCGTCGATATCGATCGCGGATGCGCCCGAGTTCGTCTCGCTCAGATGCTGATCTTCCGGACCGCCAATCTTCGCCAGCAATTTCCGCTGTCCGTCGACGGCGATCTCAACCTGATGTTGTTCTTCCAGCCCACGGATGATGTCGGCCGTCACCCGCCATAGCCGGACCTTGATCACGTACTCGCCATCCAGCGGGAAGTTGTGCTTCACCACGATGCCGCCGCGTGTGCCCAGCGGAAGCCCGTCGATGTGTTCGTTCTGCGAGAGGTCGGCGCGTGCGCGATACACAGTGCTCGCCGGTCCGATGGCGGGATCGCCAACGGCCAGACGGCTGATGTTCCATGATGCCGACATATAGCGCTCAAGCAGCGACGGCGAAGTCTTGAGCACGTCGGCGATATTGTCGAACCCGTAGCTTTCGTCATCCGGCGGCAGTAGCGTGGTCGTGTCCACATCCAGCGCGAGCAGATCGCGGATCGCGTTGGCGTATTCGGAGCGGTTCAACCGGTGCAGAGCTGTATGCCCAGGATTGGGCCGATCAGCCGCACGCGTGTCGATCGCATTCTCGAGCGTAGTTGCGAAGGCGTTCAGCGCCGCCTTGTCAGGCCGCGGCATACCGAGCGGAGGCATAGCCTCCACGCGAACTTTCTGAATGACCTTTTCCCAAATTTGAGCATTCTCCGGCGCCTTCGCCAGATCGGCGCTCTGCAGTGACAGTCCGCCGGTCTTCAGCTTGTCACTGTGGCAGGTTACGCAATACTTATCGAGAAGAGCGCGGTTGCTCGCCGGTGTCTGGGCTGCGGCGAAGCCCGCCAATCCGAACCAAACCATTGAAAACTCAAGGCCAGCCGCCCTGATACTCCGCATCGCACATATATAATAACGACTCGCAAAAGCCACCGCGGGTCAAATAGGGGTCAAAGTTCCCCGGCTACCGGTGCTCAGTCCGCGTGTCTTCCGGACTCGGAGGGCGCGATCACCGCTTGTATAAAGCCAATCATTTCAATTATTCGTAAAGGCCTGACAAATGCATTTCGTGATCGCGTGTTCGCTCGACTGAAGCTCTCCGTAATGGCAATGGTGTTGTGCATCACATGTGTCGCCGCTGCGAACGCCAATCAGGTACTCCTGCGTTACGCCGATATCGGCGACAGCGGGTCCACACACGCCGTCGCTGCCGACAAGGCCTGTAATCTCTTCGTGGTCTCCAATGTCACCGATGAGGCCGGCTTCACTCTCGTGCATGTGAACAAGCTGACTCATCGGGGAATGCGATTGCCGCTTTTAACTTCGGTGGCGCATCGCAGCAGGCAGCCGCCGCGGCGACCGACGCCGAGGGCAATCTGATCGTCCGGGAATAACAACTCGAATCGCTTCCCGGAGACGCCCGGCGCTTACCATACTCCGCAGTCGAATGGCTTTCCCGCGTCCGGCGGATTCGTGATGGAAATTTCTGCGAAGGGTGACCAGGTACTGTTCTCGGCGCCTTTTGCGGGCAATCAGTGGAGTTGCAACGGCGGCAGCCGGTGTATCGGCACCGTAGCGCGCACTTATATTCAGGCGGTGGCCGTCGATCCCTCGGGCGGAGTAGTATTCGCCGGCGAAACCAATGCGATCGATCTCCCGGTGACACTCGGTGCGCTCGCCACAAGTTGCGCGTGCACGGATATGAGCCTCCGACCTCGAGCGAGATTGTGAATGGGCTGGTCAGATTGATCGCGGCCGGCAATCGGAAATTGATCTGCTGAACCCCCGCCACCAATCCGGGGGCGTCACCGGCGTACTCAACTTCGAGCGATTGCAGGCTGCCCGGCGGATCGAATTGCGGACCGCCGAACACCGCAACGGTCGCGTTTCCAGGACGGGCCGCGATACCGGAACGATTTCGCCGTCGAGCCAGATGTTCAGCGGTTCTCCTCCCGTTGCGTAAATCGTCACGATCGAGCCGGGCTTCGGGTTTTGGGGCGAGTTGACGCCGCCGTCCTGATTCAGCGCCGCCGCCTGCCCCGCGCCGTTCAGGAAAATCCCCGGGCTGGGCCGGACGCAGTGTGAAAGTCGGTCCGATCGCTTTCGGAGCGCCGCGGCCGTGATCAACATCGCGCAGTAATCAGCACAATGATCGCGGAGCTAATATGTTGATGGGGATACATGATCATCCGAAAATCCTCAGATCTCCGCTACTCCGACGTCACTTCAAAGCACGTCTACATGAACCGCCGGCGCTTTATCGCTGCCGGATCCGCCGCCCTCGGCGCCCTTGCATATCCTGCCGCCGCGGCAGCAGAGACCAAACTCAGCGGCATCACGAAAAGCCGGTTCAGCACAACCGAGGCCCAAACACCCTACGCCGCGATCACCAGCTACAACAACTACTACGAATTTGGCACCGGCAAAAACGAGCCCGCGAAGCTTGCGAAAAACTTCAAGACCAACCCGTGGACAGTGTCGATCGAAGGCGAAGTCATGAAGCCGAAGACACTCGACCTCGATCAGGTGATGAAGCTCGCGCCGCTCGAAGAGCGCATCTACCGGCATCGTTGCGTGGAGGGCTGGTCGTTCGTGATTCCGTGGGTTGGCTTCTCGCTGAGCGCATTACTGAAACAGGTCGAGCCCACGTCGAAGGCGAAGTTTGTCGCGTTCCAGACTTACTACGACCCCAAACAGATGCTGTCGTCGCGGCAGGCGCACATCGAGTTTCCCTACATAGAAGGGCTTCGGCTCGATGAAGCCATGCACCCACTCACATTGCTGTCCGTCGGCCTGTATGGGGAGACCCTGCCTCCGCAATGTGGCGCGCCGTTCCGTCTGACCATTCCGTGGAAGTACGGATTCAAAGGCATCAAGTCGATCGTCAAAGTGACGTTCGTCGAGAAGCAGCCGCCCACAACCTGGAACAAGGAATGGGCCGAAGCTTATGGCTTCTATTCGAACGTGAATCCAAACAAGGGCCACCCGACGCACAGCCAGGCGCACGAGGAGCGACTCGGCGACAGCCCACTCGGACGGCGCATTCAGACCCAAATGTTCAACGGGTACGGCGATCAGGTCGCGAGTCTTTACTCGGGCATGGACCTGATGAAGTACTACTAGCCGCCCCACGCGTGAAGACGTTCTGGCTCAGCCGCTGGACGAAGATCCTCGTCTTCGCCCTGTGTCTCATTCCGCTGGCGGACCTGCTCTGGCGTTTCCATCAGCGCGACCTGACCGCCAATCCGATCGAGTTCATCACGCATCGGACCGGCGATTGGACTCTGCGTTTCCTGCTGATCACGCTGGCCGTCACCCCATTGCGGGCGCTCCTCAGGCAGCCGCAACTCATTCGCTTTCGCCGGATGCTCGGGCTATTTGCATTCTTCTATGGGTGCCTTCATCTCGCGACGTGGATCTGGCTCGACAAAGACTTTGACACGCAGGAAATGTGGGAAGACGTGATCAAGCGCCGCTTCATCACGATGGGGATGGCTGGGCTGTTACTCATGGCGCCTCTCGCGGTGACGTCGACGGCAGGCTGGGTGCGCAGACTCGGCTATCGCCGCTGGCAAATGCTGCACCGCCTGGTCTACGCATGCGCGCTGGCGGGAGTGATCCACTACTACTGGGGCGTGAAGTCGGATATCCGGTTGCCGGTGCTCTACGGCCTGATTTTAGCGGTGCTGCTGATCTGGCGCGTCATCGGGGTGGGCAACAAGAAAAAACCGGGCCCCCGCTCTGCTTGAGACAGAGGAAGCCCGGCCTGACTCCGCACCACTCGCGCGTCCGCTCCCATCGGCGGACGCGCGCGAAACCAATCTCTTATCGGCGGAAATGTCCGCCGTGAATCGCAACGTGCGCGCGGGGAGCAGCCCAGTAACCGGCGCGCCATGTTCTGTGGGCGCCCACGCCATACCAGTAACCCGCAACCCACGTGTAGCCAGCAGCCGGCATCGGGGGCACATAGTAACGGGGTGCTGGAGACACGTAAGCCGGTGCGGCGTAGACCGGAGCCGGGGCCACATACACCGGAGCCGGCCGGTAGTAACCGTATCCGTAAACAGGAGCCGGAGCCCCGATGCCTACTCCAATCGAAATCCTCGGCGCCGCGAACAAGCAGCTTCCCGCCAGCAGCAACCCCGCAATCAGCTTCGTTTTCATTTCCGTCTCCTCCTTACGCGGGCTGTAAGGCAGGGGCGATGCCAAACCTGCTGTCCTTTGGATTCAATGACCTGGAATAAGGCCGGCGGCATCGATAACGGTGGAGTGGTGCTCCTCAACCACCACCGCCGAATGGTCGCGGGCCAAGCGCCCACCGGGTGTCAACAGGGGCGTCGTGCGTGCTTTCAAATTGATAAACTGGTCGATTCGTAATCAAATGGCAATCAGCGCGGAATTACTCGAAATCCTGATCTGTCCGGCTTGCCGGGCGAAAGTGGAGTTGAAACCGGACGCAAGCGGTCTGCGCTGCGTTTCCTGCCATCGCCTGTATCCGATACGCGATGAGATACCAGTCATGCTCATCGATGAGGCGACCATTGACGAGTAGAGTCGCCGCCTCTTACGCCTGATCCGCCTTGCCAACCCAGACCGACACTCTCGACCGGCTTGCTCCAGGCAGCCGGATCGCCATCGTTCGGCTGCGCTCCCTCGGTGATTGCGTGCTCACCACGCCGGCGATTCAGATCCTGCAACAGGCGCGGCCGGACCTTCATATCGCCGTCGTCGTCGAAGACCGCTTCGCCGCCGTGTTCGAGAACAGCAGCCTCGAAGTGTTGCCAGCGCGGCTCGCGCCGCTGCGTGAGTTCGCCCCCGATCTTTGCCTGAACTTCCACGGCGGAACGCGCAGCGCACGCCTGACATTACTGTCGCGAGCGCATCTGCGGGCAGGATTCGACATCTTCCGCCCGGCGTGGATCTACAACACCCCCATTCCGACAGCGCAGGAGACGCTCGGAATTACGCGGCGTGTACACACGGCCGAGCACATGGCCTCGGCAATGTTCTATCTGGGCGCGCCAATCACGTGGGTGCCGCGGGCACTCATCAGAACCGCGCCCGGACGATCGGGATACGCACCCGATCGTGGCTATGCCGTCATCCATCCATTTGCCGCAACGCCGGAGAAGACCTGGCCGTCGCAGTCTTTTCTGGAACTGGCGGCCTATCTCGAAAAATCCGGACTCGAGCCGGTCTTCATCGGTGGAATGGCGGACGACTTCACACCGTTCCGGAAGTGGCGCACAGTGGAGAACGTGCCGCTTAGCGAGATCATCCTGCTCACGCGGGATGCGGAGTTTTTCGCGGGTAACGATTCGGGCCCCGCTCACGTGGCCGCGGCTTTCGGAATTCCGCAAGTCGTGATGTTCGGGCCTTCGGACGTCGAGGTGTGGGCGCCGTGGCGTAATCTCGGCAAAGTTCTGAAGGCTGAAGGACCGATCGCGGGCATTCCGGTTGAGATGGCGATTCGCGCGGTCGAGCGGGTGCGGATGGTGGCCGCTCAATGAAAGAAACTGTGCGGCTTCTCGGGTATGCGCGGCGATATTGGCTGCTCCTGATCCTTTCGGTCGTCCTGATGGCGATCTTCGGTGCGATGACGTCGGCGCGCGTCCTGATGATCAAAGTGGTGCTGGGCCGCGTTTTGCAACCTGGACAGGACGACGTAACCACGCCGCTCTTCACCATCCCCGTCCTGACGATTCCGATTTATCTGGAGCAGTTCTTCCCGCCTTCGATACACAACATTTTCACGATGGTGTGGATCGCGATTCTGTTCGTCTTCGCGACCCGAGGGATTTGTGACTACTTCGGGGACTATCTGACCAATTTCGTGGGCTTCTCCGCCGTAACGGATTTGCGCAATCAGGTGTTCGAGAAAGTTCTGCGCCACAGCGCGTCGTTCTTCGAAGCGACATCGACGGGCCGGCTGATGTCGTCGATCATGAACGACATCGACAAGATTCAGGTGGCGAGTTCGGATATGTTCGCGGACCTGCTGCGCCAGATTTTCTCAGCCGTGGGGCTGCTGCTCGTGATCTTCGGGACGGACTGGCGTCTCGCGCTGTTCAGCCTGACGCTCTTCCCGTTCGTGCTGCTGCCCACGGCGCGCCTCGGAAAAAAAATTCGCCGCACCAGCCGCAGAACGCAGGACGCGGCTGGCGAGGTCACGCAGGTGCTGCAGGAAGCGATTGCCGGGCATCAGGTCGTGAAAGCATTCGGCGCCGAGAAATATGAGATGCGGCGCTTCCGCACCGCCGGCGAGCACCTGCTGAAGTCAAACCTGCGCTATGTACTGATTCAGGGCATTCCCTCGCCGTTTATCGAATTCATGGGTGCGGTGACGTTCATCGGGCTGCTGTGGTTCGGACGCGAGGAAATCAAGAATCACGTTCTCGACGCGGAATCGTTCATCAGCTTTCTCGCCGCGCTGCTCTTCCTCTACGAGCCGGTGAAGAGGATCACCAATCTTCACAACATATTTCAGCAGGCGCTCGGCGCCTCGGAGAAAGTCTTCGCCTATCTCGACGAGCCGGAGGAGATCGGCGACAAACCAGGCGCGCACGCCGTCGGCAAGTTCCGCGACCGCATTACGTTCGACAACGCGACGTTCCGCTACCCGACGGCGAGCGGGCTTCAACTGGATGGCGTATCGCTCGATATCCGCGCGGGTGAAGTGGTGGCGCTGGTCGGATCCAGCGGCGCGGGCAAGACGACGCTCGCGAGCCTGGTGCCGCGCTTCCGCGACGTGATTTCCGGAGCCGTGAAAATCGACGGCGTCGATGTGCGCGATCTGCGACTCACCGCACTGCGCGACAACATCAGCGTGGTTGCGCAGGAGACCTTCCTCTTCAACGATACGGTCGCGAACAACATCGCCTACGGCATGGAGAAGTACGATCGCGCACGGTTGATCGAGGCCTCGGAAGCGGCCCTGGCCCACGAGTTCATTCAGAAGCTGCCGCAGGGTTACGAGACGGTGATCGGCGACCGCGGGGTCAAGCTCTCGGGCGGACAGAGGCAGCGCCTCGCGATCGCGCGCGCGATTCTGAAGAACTCACCGATCCTGATTCTCGATGAAGCGACATCGCATCTGGACACCGAGTCGGAGATGCTCGTCCAGAAAGCGCTGGCGAACCTGATGGCGGGACGCACCGTGATCGTGATCGCCCATCGAATCTCGACGATCCGCCGTGCCGACAAAATCGTGGTGCTGGATCGCGGAAAGATCGTCGAGATCGGAAGCCACGACGAGCTGATGGACCACGGTGGCATCTATCACCGGCTGCACGAGCTGCAATATCTCGACGTCAACGCGGGCGTGGATGTCTAGGAAAGGATTCACGCCGTCTGGAAATTAAGTCGCGCGGGCGTTCGTGCCGACGCTTTGCTTCAACCGCGCAGCGCCGTCACTATGCCACTCGATCGATCTTCGCCGCCAGCACAAAATCGCTCTCCGTCAGCCCATCGATCTTGTGCGTGTAGATTGTGACTTCCGCCTTTCCCCACGACAGCAGAATATCCGGATGGTGCCCCTGCTCCTCCGCAATCGCTCCCGCCCGATTCACAAAGTCGAGAGCCTGTTTGAAATCGGGGAACGAAAAGCGCTTGTGAAGATGATGTTCGTTGACGACGTCCCATCCCGAAACTTGAGCTTGCAGCGCGCGCAGATCGTCGCCTTTCAGAGCAGGCACGCCCCCCTTGCAGGGGACGCAGGTTTTGTCGGCTAAGGCCATACATCCATCATCGTCCCGTACACTTGCTGGCAGGATGGGGATAAAACTCGCCGCCGCCCGACAGGCCGCATTTGGGGCGCTTCTCGCCATCGACCGCGGTGCATGGTCGGCAGAGGCGCTGGCGGCGAAGTCCACGCATCTGGATAGCCGCGACGCCGGCCTCGCGTCGGACATCGTATTCGGAACCCTGCGCCGTCGCGGAGAACTCGACGCAGTGATCGCCGCGTTTTCCAAACGAGGGGTCGGTCAGCTTGATCCGGCCGTGCGGATCGCCCTCCAAATGGCGCTTTATCAGCTTCGTTTTCTCGATCGCATCCCGGCGCATGCAGCGGTCAATGATTCGGTTGAGCTCGCGCGCCGCGCGGGCAAAGCATCGGCGGCCTCCTTCGTGAATGCCGTGCTCCGGCGGGCCATCCGCGAGCCTATGGAAGTACCCGAGACCTCGTCCACCCCCACCTGGCTGCTCGACCGATGGACTGCCCAATTCGGCGCGGAGGCGGCCTCAGGAATCGCACGAGCGAGCCTCTGCCCGCCGGAGCGTTTCATTCGCGTCGGAAACGCCTCACCGCCGGCCGGGGCGGAAGCGACCGGCGTGCCCGGCTGCTACCGCCTGCGCGAGGGTGATCCCGCGGGCTTCCGGTTTCAAGACATTGGATCGCAGGCCGTCGTCCCACTGCTGGACTTGAGACCGGAGATGACCTTCCTTGACCTCTGCGCGGCCCCGGGGAACAAGACCGCTCAGGCGATCGAGACACCGGTGCGCGCCATCGCGTGCGATCTGCACCTCAGCCGCGCGCGCTTGCTGCGGCCGCTCGGGATTCCAGTCGTCACACTGGACGCCGCGAAGCCCCTGCCCTTCAAGACGCACTTCGACCGCATCCTTGTCGACGCGCCCTGCTCCGGCACCGGAACACTCGCCCGCAATCCGGAAATCAAGTGGCGCCTGAAACCGGAAGACATCGCGGACCTGCAGACGCGCCAGACCGCAATCCTGCGCAACGCGCTGGACCGCCTGGTCCCTGGCGGCCGCCTCGTCTACTCCACGTGCTCGCTGGAAAAAGAAGAGAACCAGGATGTCGTCGCAGCTTCCGGCGCGCGCATCATCGAGACGATGCAGCGGCTTCCAGGCCGGGATGCGGGCGACGGCTTTTTCGCGGCCGCGCTCAGCGCACTGTGAGATCCAGGCTCGCCGTTCGCTCCGCCTCGACCGTGACCACGGGCGCCGAACGCAGCGCCTCCCGCAAAAAGGCGGCATCGGTAAAACGATCTCGATCAACCCCCGTCAGCACAACAGCCAGATAACGTCCCGCTGCAAGATCGTCGAAGCGAAAAGCGCCCGACGCATTGGGCGTGACGGTCAGTTCGCCGGGCTTGTTGGCCAAAACCATACTCATTCGCACACGTCCGGCGCGAGTGGACAAATCCGCGTTCGTAATCAGATCGACGACCGGCGCAGGCAGAAGCACGATCATCGGATCCGGGACCGGATGCTGGTCTGCCGTGTGAACAGTGCCAGCAATATGCCCCGGCTTCGAAGTCAGAACGATTGTGATCGTCGAATCGGGAGCTTCCACGTCAATGGGTCCAACAACCGGCCGGCCGCCGTAGAGCACCGACGCGACAGCATTCCCCTTCATTCCCGAGCCCATCACCATGGGCATGTATTCGCCGGGCGGAAGGCCGCGCCATTCATTGGGGCCGATGTTCGTGGCCGGTCCCGACCATGGTCCAGTGGCCCGTGAATCACAAACAAACTCTTTGGCACAGGAACATTCTCCTCGGCCATGGTGAAGACGTCGTGCAACGTGACGGACCGGCGCAGCACCAGTTTGAAGTCATCAATATCGCGATCGGTGAGTTCGACAATGTGCGATGCGTAATATCGGTCCGATGGTGATTTCGCGCTCGTTGACGCATGCACCACGTACGATCCTTCTTCGAGCCCATCGGCATGGAATTTGCCTCCGCGCGCAAAATCGCCATGCAGATCGCGAATCCCGCCCGCGCGCAGCGTCAGTTCAACCTCGACTTCCTGGGGATCCATTCCCTCGGGGAATTCGACGATGCCGGCGATATAGTGCAACGCGCGTTTCTGCATCCGCACTTCAATGCTTTGGCTTTCACCGGCGGCCAGCCTTAGCGTCGTAGACATCTCCGCACGGGGCACCCCGGGAAACCACGTGGTCGCATACACCGGCGGCGTCGGTTTGGGATCTCCCGGGAGAAGCCTGGCGGTCCGCGGAGGGTTGAATTCCAGGCGATACTCGTCCGCGTCCATGTCCGCAATCGAAAAGCTTCCGTCGGCGCCGGTCGGCGAAGAGTCGTAGCGCGAGATGCGGTCCGGCCGAAACTCGCGCAAGGCCATCACAGAAATGCCCGCCACGGGCTCGTCGGTATCGCGATCCAGGACGCGGCCGGTAATCCTCGCGGCAGGGCGCAATTCAAAATCTCGCGTCAGTACGTCGCCTCGCCTCAAGGAAATGGCGCTTTGGTAGCCCACGCTGGTCCCGGCATAGCCCGGCCTCGTGACTTTGAGCGAAAGCGGTAAAGTCCTGACGGGCGCGTCGGACAGGCTGATATGGATCGAATACGCACCCGTCTCGTCGCTGACGACGCTGGAGTCCACCGTTGTCGTGTTGTACGAAATCCGAACGCCCGGAATCGGCTGCCGCGTCGCCGCATCGACTATCCTGCCCGACAAAGTAGCCTCATTGGGCGCCTGCCCAGCCACGATAGCCGCCGTCAGCAAACCGAGGATTCCCGCCCGGATCATGATAAACTCGTTTCTACAGCCGTAAATGGTTCAAATCGTTCCATCTATCCTTTCGGCGGACTTCGCCCGCCTGGAGGATGACATCGGCAAAGTGGAACGCGCCGGCGCCCAGATGCTCCACGTGGACATCATGGATGGCCATTTCGTGCCCAATCTCACGATCGGCCCTCCCGTCGTCAAGTCTATCCGAAAAGTCACTCCCCTGACCCTCGACGTGCACTTGATGATCACTGACCCGGACACGTATGCGCCACTGTTCATCAAGGCGGGGGCGGACCAGGTTTCGGTACACTATGAAGCGGCTCGCCATCTGGATCGGACCGTGCGGATGATCCAGTCCGAAGGCGCTCGGGCGGGCGTGGTGGTCAACCCCGCGACCCCCGTGAGCGTGCTGGAAGACATCCTCTATCTGGCGGATTACGTGCTTGTAATGAGCGTAAATCCCGGTTTCGAGGCACAGAAGTTTATACCGAACGCGCTTAACAAAGTTCGCGCGCTCGACAGGATACGAAATGAACGGCGTTTAGCCTTTGCAATCGAGATCGATGGCGGGGTCAGCGCCGCGAACGCGGGTGAGATCGTGCAAGCGGGATGCGACTGGCTGGTGACGGGCTCGGCGGTGTTCCATAGTGCCGATCCGGGCGCAGCCGTGAAAGAGATGCAACAGATCGCGGTTAGCGCAACGTCGATAAGGGTTTAGCTTCAAACAAGGATTCTGATGCAGCGACGCTATCAATTATTTGTTACTTCGGTGGGCCTGCTCGCCTTTTTCGTTCTTTCTGGATTCGGTCTTCCCTTCCGTCACAAGAAATACGAGAGGCCGATCACGAAAGAAACCCTGCAGCCCGACAAGGTGCTCTTCGATCGCGCCATCAAGAACATCGAACACGGAGACTATGAGGCCGCGCGCCTCACGCTGAATACGCTGATCAACACTTACGACACCAGCGAATATCTCGCGAAGGCGCAGCTCGCCATCGCCGACAGTTGGTTCCGTGAAGGCGGCGCGCACGGCCTGGCGCAGGCCGAGCAGGGGTACAAGGATTTCATTCTCTTCTTCCCCAATATGGAGGAAGCCGCCGAGTCGCAGTTCAAGATCTGCAACATCCACTACAAGCAGATGGAAAAGGCGGATCGCGACAGCGCACAGGCCCAACGCGCGGAAGACGAGTGCCGCGATGGCATCCAGAAATTCCCCAATTCGAAGTTCGTGCCCCAGATGGAGCAGATGCTCCGGAACACGCAGGAAGTCATTGCGGACAAGGAATTCCGCACGGGCGACTTCTATCATCATCGCGGCAGTTTCCCGGCCGCCGCAGGCCGGCTGGATTTCGTGACGAAGCAGTATCCGCTCTACAGCGGCTCGGACCAGGCGCTCTGGTTACTCGCCGACGCTTATGGGCACATGGGCGACCGCTTCAAGAACCAGGAAGCGGACGCGCTGGCGAAGCTGGTCCGGGAATATCCGTTCAGCGATCACGTGGACGGGGCGAAAAAGCTGCTGACCCAGATGGAGCGGCCGGTTCCCGAAGCCGACCCGATAGCATACGCGCACTGGAAGTATGAGCTCGAGAACCGCACCAAACCCGGCATGATGCACAAAGCGCTCGCGCCGTTCGTCTCGCATCCGGAGACCTATCTCGCGGCAAAAAGCGGGACGCCATCGATGCAGTCGATCCGTCCTTCGGTGCCGGTCAGTGTGCCGGCAGCGGCCGCTGGCCAGACGGGCATCAGCGATGTCACGGCCGGCGTCGTCGGCGATTCGAAAGCCATCGACGAGCAGCCGGAGGCCCGGCTTGGCCAGCAGGGCGGCGCCGCGTCACCTAACGGCACTGGTGAACAGCGCGCCAGTCTTGGCAGCAACGGGCAGGCCGCGGAGGGTGCGGCGGGTTCCACGAATCAGCCTGCCGCCGACGCGAATCAGCCTCTGCCGACCAATCATCCTCCGACCAAAGCGCAGTTGAAGGCTTACCGGAAGGCGCAGGAGAAAGCTGCGGCCGCCGCTGCCAAAGCGCAAAACGATAAAGCAAAAAAGGGTACCGATGCCGCGAAGACGCCGGCCGCCCCTGCAAGCGGCGCGACTCCCGCTCAATGAGCCGGATCCTTCTCGCTGACGATAGTCCGCACGCCCAGCGTATGGGGGAGCGGATTTTGCGGGACGAAGGACACGAGGTCATCACTGTCAGCGACGGACTGGTCGCCATGCTCCGTCTGAAAGATGCCCAGCCCGACCTCATCATCGCGGACATCTCCATGCCGGAGGTCACCGGCTATGAGCTGTGCGAATACGTGAAGAGCAACGGCGGGGCTCCGGTGTTCCTGACGGCCGGCGCCGTCGAGCCGGTGGATGAAGCGGAAGTGAACCGGGTGCGGGCGGATGGCGTGCTCAAAAAGCCGTTCGAGGCGAGTCTGCTGCTGGAAGCTATCGGGCGCTTCGCTACAGGCAAGAAAAAGCGGAGCCAGCCGGCGCCCGCGAGCCCTGACGGTGCTCCCGCGAAACCGGCTGTGCCCCGCTCGATTGTCGTGCTCGATCCGGACCAGGTGCGCGCGGCCGTCACGGTCGCACTCGACGCCGCTATCCCTGGTCTGGTCGATGAGATCAGCGCCAAAGTACTCGCAGCGCTCTCGGGCCGGAAACCTCTGTAACGCAGCCCGCGCTATCTCTCCCCTCTCAGTTCGTTTGTGTCGCCCCAGACGGTCGTATCGCCCCAAACCGTCGTGTCACCCCAGACGGTCGTATCGCCCCATACTGTGGTGTCACCCCAGACGGTCGTGTCGCCCCATACTGTGGTGTCACCCCAAACAGTCGTCGTTCCGAGCACCGCGCCGCCCCATACGGTCGGAACGCCCCAGGTGGTCGACGAATCCCAGACTGTCGGCGCGCCCGTCCAGCCGTTCAGCATGTTGGTATCGGCGAGCGTGACCACGCCCGTCGTGGGATTCCAGAGCGCCGTCGGTGAGTCCGCGCTGCCAGGTGCGAGATGCGTATCGTTCAGCGCCGCCCAGATATCGAGGTAGCCGGCGCCCACGGTGAAAATATCGTACTGGCTCGTATAGGTGATACCGGTCGACGGGTCCGTCACCGAACTCGTTGACGGAAAGGTCTTCGTCGCGCTGAGCATCAGGCGAGCTTTGATTTGATCGGGCGTGAGGCTGCTGTCCTTCTGGGCGAGCAGCACGGCAGCGCCCGTCACCATGGGGGTCGCCATACTGGTTCCACTGAGGCTGAAGTAGCTTGTCGAAGGACCAGACCCGCTCGGCCGGTAGTACGACAGCGGCACCGTGAGTCCGGCGGACGCCGCGCTTGCGTAGAGCGTCGACGAAGACTGCGCGATCGAGATGATGCCATTGCCCGGCGCGACGATATCCGGCTTCACAATGTGGTCTATGCCGGTTGGACCTTTGGAACTGTAGCTCGCGACCAGATCGTCAGCCCGGTTCGTCGTGCTTTCGTCCTTCATCGCACCGACAGTGATGACGTAGGGATCGTTTCCGGGCGCGCCGATGGTTCCATAACCATTATTCCCGACGGAATTGTTACGGCCCTCATTGCCCGCCGCGACCACTACGACGATGCCGGACCGCCAGGCATACTCGGCCGCCTGGCAGAGCGGATCGTCCTGATAGCTCTCAAATACGGGCCGGCCAATCGAGAGATTGATCGCTCGGATATTGTAGGTGGACTTCAGGGCAACCGCCTGCTCGATGGCTGCGATCACCTGGCTGTCGGAGCCCATGCCTGACGCATCCAGCACCTTGAGGTTGATGATCGATGCGTTCTGCGCCATGCCCTTGAACGTGTGTGTATCGTTGGGGTTGCTCGACTCGCTTCCGTTACCGGCCAGTATCCCGGCTACGTGCGTGCCATGCCCGTAATCGTCGTTCGCGCTGGCGCCGGGAACGAAGCTCTGGTTGTAGACGATGCGGCTGCCGCCGGTTGCAGTATGCAGGTCCGGACTGTTGTTGACACCGCTATCGATGACGGCGATGCCGATACCGGCGCCGTCGTATCCATAGTTGAACGCCGTATCCGCGTGCACCGTGGGATTGGCATATTCAAGACGGCCCGCCACGGGCCGGTCCGGCGAGACGTAAACGACGCGTGGATCCTGTGCGATCGCGGCCACAGCCGCGGCCGGCAACGTATAAACCGCGCCATTAATCGATTTCAGAACGCGCTGGAGCGATCCGCCTTTCGCGGCGACGTTTGCGTGAGCCGCGGCGTTCGGCGCGGATGAGTAACGAACGATAACTCTGACGTTCCCGCTTTTCGGGATATCTGACGAGGTTTTGGTTTTCGGGGCCGAGTATCCTGGGATCGCAGGGATCAACAGCAGTAACAGCGCCGCGGCGGATTGAACAGCAAACTTTTCTAGACGAGTTCTCATGAACTGCCCTCCTTGGTGGCCCGGCTCTGCACACTCCGGGCGCGTTTCTCAATCGCGCACAACGGCCTTCCGGCCTGTGCGCTTCTCTCAATCGCGCACAACGGCCTTCCGGCCTGTGCGCTTCTCTGGAGAGTTATCGGCTGGCAGCGATTGGGACTTTAGTGAGCGCGAAGAATTTTTTGCGAATTTTCCCGTTCGATGGCGTGCAGCTCTGCGGCATTGAACACGCCGCATTCCCGCAGATTCTTCACGTGCTCCAGCGAAGTTCGAAATGGATAATCGGTGCCGAACACGATTTGCGAGACCGGCACGAGCTTGCGCAAGGCCCCCATCGCGATCGGATTCGACGCTTGCGCGGTGTCGTAGTACAGCTTCGCCGCCTCCGCGGTGTAGCCTCGCGGAAACAGCGCGGAGTACGGTGCGGTCCTGGCAAGATTGACCAGCCGCTCGATGAGGAACGGCATCGTCCCGCCCGCATGGGAAAAGATGAAGCGAATACCCGGATACTTCCCGGCCGCCCCGCTGAATAACGTTCGCACGATAGCGCGCGAGGTGTCAGTGCCGTACTCGACCGCGCTGTCCGGGATCCCCGCCAGCGCGTTCCGGCAGCACATCGCAGCGGTTGGATGCGTATAAATGACGGCCTTGCGGCGGTTGAGTTCTTCGAAGATGGGAGCAAACGAAGGATCGCCGAGCCATTTATCCCCATAGCTCGTCAGCATGCCGATGCCGTCTGCTTTCAGAGTGTCAAGGCTGTATTCGATTTCGCGCAGACTCGCGGCGGCATCCGGCCACGGGAGTAGTGCGAAGCTGCCGAAACGCCCGCGATGATCCGCGGCGATTCGCGCCGCGTATTCGTTACAGTCGCGAGCGAGGCCGCGCGCTGTATCGGCGTCGAGAAATGAAACGCCGGGCGTGGTGATCGATAACATCGCAGTCGCAACACCGGCCTTGTCCATATCTGCCAGCGAGTGCTCGAGCGCCCATTCTTTGGCGGCCGTCAGGTTTTGATTTCCTTTGATAAGGGCGGCGACAAACGGCGGCGGGTAGAAGTGGTGGTGCACGTCGATGATTCCACCGCGCGTCTGCGCCGCGGCGCGGCTAAAAAGCGAACCCGCAAGAGTTCCGAGAAACGCGCGACGATCCACGTCCGGGGATTATTTCAACGAGCGCGGCCTGTGTCAAATGCTTCCCACACAAGCGTTGGCATACCGATTGCACCCGTCCACCGTAACGAGGGATTTATGCACAAATTCTCGAGACTCATTCTTTACGGATTGATCCCCCTGTTGGGGATGCCGGCTGTGATGATCGCACAATCCGGGCGGCAGACCATCGTTCTCCGCGATGGCAGGCAACTGACCGGGAGCATGGTCGGGGCGGACGACCACGAAGTCACATTCCGCGAACGCGACGGCGATCTCAGACACTTTCGATTCGACGAGATTCAGTCGCTGAACTTTCTGCAGGACCGCGCAGATGGAAGAGCACGGTATCCGGAAGCGGCTCCGCCTCCGCCGCCGCCACCTCCGCCGCCTGCCGATTACGATCGCAGCGAAGGGCGCCGGATGGTGGTACCGGCCGGAACAGAGCTGTCGATCCGCACCAACGAAAACATCGATTCGCGTGACGCTTCGGAATCGCGCAGCTACGCCGCACAGGTGGACCGTGACATCGCGGATACCAACGGACGTATCGTGATTCCCCGCGGCTCCGAGGCGTGGCTGGTCGTGCGCCGCGTGCGGGATAACCAGCTTGCGCTCGATCTGCAGTCCGTGACCGTGAACGGAATGCGCTATGCGGTGGATACCCAGGACGTCGTCGCAAGCGGCCGGGAGGGCATCGGCGAAAATAAGCGGACCGGCAAGTTCGTCGGTGGCGGCGCGGCCCTTGGGGCCTTGATAGGCGCGATCGCGGGCGGCGGCAAGGGCGCCGGCATCGGCGCGCTCGCGGGCGGCGCGGCCGGCGCTGTTGGCCAGGTTGCAACGAAGGGCGACCACGTGCGCGTCCCGGCCGAGACTGTCCTGAATTTCCGCCTCGATGCGCCGGTTCATCTTCATCCGATTCGATAAACGGCGATCGATTGCCACTTTGAGCGCGCCATTCCGCCTGAAAAGATGAGGAGGTCTTTCAGGCGGAACGGCGCCGGACAAAAATCGTCAGGTTGAACGCGCGGGCGCGGTTTCCTTTGAGCGTGTCAGTTCGCGCTGCAGCCACGCCTGCCCGAGCCGCAGATCCCGCCGCACCGTTTCCACCGAGACGTCGAGCACATCCGCGGACTCTTCGGCCGTCAGCCCGCCGAAGAAGCGCATTTCAATCACGCGCGCTTTTCGCGAATCGCGATCTTCCAGCTTGCGCAGCGCCAGATCCAGATCGAGAAATGCCTGTGGACTCGACTCGCTCGCGTCGGCGACGGAATCGAGAGGAAGTTTGGCCTCCCCGCCTCCGCGCTTGCTTGCCTTGTGGCTCCGCGCATGATCGACGAGGATTTGCCGCATGACCTGGGCTGCTACTCCGAAGAAGTGCGCACGGTTCCGGTAGTCGGGCTGGTTTTGCCCCACCAGACGGACGTAAGCCTCGTGCACCAGGGCTGTCGGCTGCAGGGTATGGTCGTCGCGCTCGCGCCGGAGATAAATGTCGGCAAGACGCCGGAGCTCGGCATAGGCCACGGGCACGAGACGATCGAGCGCCTCTTTCTCCCTCGTCTTGTCTCCCGATTTGACTTCGCTGAGAAGCAGCGTGAGCGAAGAGGGATCCATCCTCCGGATTTTAACAAAACGGATAAAACCGTACGCTTTCGCGTTAACCTGCTGAGATGGAGAGTCGAGGCGTGAGCCGGGACCCGCGAGGGCTGGATGCACGCTGGCAGCAGGTCGAAGCAGTCTTCTTCGCGGCCTGGGAGCTTCCGTCGCCTGACCGCCCCGCCTTTCTGGCGCGCGCCTGTGCGGGAGATGCTGACCTGCGGCGCGAAGCCGAATCGCTGCTTGCGAGCGCGGATCGGTCACCCGACGACATCGAGACCGTGATTCTCGGGGCGGCAACCGCGCTGTTCTCTGAAGCCCCGATGGAGGGAACGCGCCTTGGCGCCTACCGGATCGAGCGCGAGATCGGGCGCGGCGGCATGGGCGCGGTTTATCTCGCATCGAGAGCCGACGATGAATTCCGCAAGCTCGTCGCGATCAAGTTGATGAAGCGGGGCATCGACACTGACGCTGTGCTGAAGCGCTTCCTGCAGGAGCGGCAGGTGCTGGCCGCGCTCGATCATCCGAACATCGCGCGGCTGCTCGATGGAGGCACGTCCGCCGACGGACGCCCCTGGTTCGCGCTGGAATACGTCCAAGGCAAGCCGATTCAGCTTTATTGTGAGGAAAAGAATCTCAGCGTGGCCGAGCGGTGCGAGCTCTTCCGCAAGGTCTGCGAGCCGGTTCACTATGCGCATTGCAACCTCGTGATCCATCGCGACCTGAAACCACCCAACATTCTGGTGACCGCGGAGGGCGAGCCAAAGCTGCTCGATTTCGGAATCGCACGTCTTCTCAGCCTCGATCCTGGTGAGGACACGGTGGGGATTACGACCGATTCACTCCGCCCGTTGACGCCCGCTTATGCGAGTCCCGAGCAGATTCGCGGAGAGCCTGTCAGCACCGCGTCAGACGTGTTCGCGCTGGGGAGCGTGTTCTTCGAAATGCTGACGGGAGCACCGCCGCAGCGCCTTCCGGCCCGGCCGGGTGAACGCGAACTCGTGAAGCCGAGCACGGCGGCGAGAACCCCGGCCTTGCGCAAAACGCTCGACGGCGATCTCGACAACATTGTCCGGATGGCGACGCACCCGGAGGCGCCGCGCCGTTACCAGTCCGTCGATCAGTTGAGCGCGGATGTCCAGCGCTATCTGGATGGCCGGCCGGTCGCCGCCCGCGAGGATACGTGGGGGTACCGGCTTGACAAGTTCGTGCGGCGCAACCGATGGCCCGTGATGGCGGCCGCGATTGCGATGGTGCTGATGGCGGGCGGGGTCGTCTCGGTGCTCTGGCAGGCGCATCAGACCAGCATTCAGCGGCGCCGCGCCGAGGACCGGCTGGGCGCGCTCGTTGAACTCGCCAACCGGACGCTGCTGAATGTACACGGCTCCATCGAGCGGTTGCCCGGCGGCACCGAGGCACGCCGGGAAATCACGCGCACCACGCTCGAATATCTTGACAAGCTGAATACCGAAAGCGGCAACGACAAACGCGTGCTTTCTGCGCTGGCGTCGGCCTATCTTCGGATGGCCAAAATCGAGGGCGACCCCACACAACCGAATCTGGGAGATCTGAAGGGCGCCGAAGATAGCTATCGCAAGGGCGCGAAGATCCTCGATGGCCTGCTGGCGGTGCAGCCGGAGAATGCCGATCTTGAGCTCCGCGCGGTCGAGTCACGTAACGGTCTGGGCGATGTACTGGCCGCGATGGGGCAATCGCCTGCCGCCGTCGCGCAATATCGCGACGGGTTGAGTCTCGCCGGCAAGATGCTGGCGCGGGATCCGAAAAACCTGGCGGCGCGCAAGGCTGCGGCTGCGCTCCACATTGGCATGGACGCGCCCGCGGCCGTGCTCGATGACGGCGCCCAGGAAAAGGACATCCTCGCACAGGCGCCGCTGAACGCGCAGTTGCTCGCGGAACATCCGAAAGACACGGATTTGCTCCTGAACCTGGCACAGAACTATAGCCAGCTCGGCGTAATCGCGAGCCGCCGGGGTCGCCCCCGCGAGAGCCTCGCCGACCATCTGAAGAGTGTGGCGTGGCGCGAGCAGGCGATCGCCCTGCGACCCAACGACGTAGCGGCGCAACGTGAGCTCATGATGGCGTATGGCCATATTGGCGATATGCTGGGGAGCCCGTTCCTCTGGAGTCTCGGGGATTCGCGTGGCGCGCGCGAAAACTACGACAAGGCCGCCCGTATTGCACAGCAGATGGTGCTCGCCGACCCGTCGAACAAACAGGCGCACACCGATCTGGGAATCGTGTTGATGCGCCTTGGTACAGTGCAGGATTCCCCTTCCGAAGCCGCCGCGTCGCTGGCGACCTTGAAGAAATCGGAGGACATTCTGGAGCCTCTCCTGTCATCCGGAGCCAGAAATTTCGGATACACGACCCAGCTCGCCATCCTGCATGAGTTCAAGGCCCGGCGGCTGATTCAGCTTGGAGACGCTACAGCCGCGCTCGCGAGCTACAGGCGTTCACTGGAGCTCTGCCAGATGATACTCCCGATCCGGCCCACCGATACGAATCTTGTTCATCAGCAGATGTTTGATATGGGTGGCATCGCCGTATTGCTGGGGAAGATCGGCGATCGTGCAAGCGCACTCGATGCGGTGCGAAAAGTGCAAGCGCTCGCCGCTCCTTTTATCACGCCCCGTGATCCCTGGGACCTGGCCTTCGTGGCCCGCGCGAGTGGGTGGTCCGGTGAGGTTTATGAAAACCTCGCACGCCGCGGCGCCGGTGAGCCGCGGGCGGCCGATTACCGGCAGGCCGTGGCCTGGTACCGCACCGCGCTCGAGGACTGGCGCAAGCTGGAGGCCGACGCGAAGGCGCGATTTGCGCCTGAGATGAGAGCCACGCGCATAAACCTGGCGCGCAGCGAAGAAGAGTCGGCAAGGTAGCACACGCCGCGCTCACGACTCTCGTGCGCGTCGCCGTGCCATCCCTCACCTGGCTGGATGCGATCGAAGGGTGCGCACCTTCATCCGGCCAGGTGATTGCATCCGGTTCCGCGAATCCAGCGATTTGCAGGCCGCGCGAGCAGGAATTCGCCCGCGCAGGCTCAATGAAGGAGAAATGAATGGCAACCGTGGCAACGATGGAAGAACTTTTCCTCGGCGAAATTCGCGATCTTTATGACGCGGAAAAACAGTTGACGAAGGCATTGCCGAAGATGGCGAAGGCGGCTTCGTCGGAAAGCCTGCGGGAGGCTTTTGAGAACCATCTCGCGGAAACACGGAAACAAGTGGGGCGGCTGGAGGAAATCTTCTCTCAGCTTGACCAGAAACCGACCGGGAAAAAATGCGCGGCCATGAAGGGCTTGATTTCCGAGGGAGAGGACGTCGCCGGGGACACGGAAGACACCGCCGTTCGGGACGCTGGTCTCATCGCCGCCGCTCAAAAGGTGGAACATTACGAAATCTCCGGCTACGGTTCCGCGCGCACTCACGCGCGCATGCTCGGCCATGTCCAGGCGGTGTCGCTGCTCGAGGAAACGCTGAATGAGGAGAAGCAGGCCGATCGCAAACTGAACGATCTCGCTGAAAACGGAATCAACGAAGAAGCGGCGGACGGGGCTTTATCGCAAGGGGCAAAGCCCGGGATAAGGACGGCAGGCGGCCATTAACGGCCCGCGCTCAATGCGACGCAGTTTTTCGCAACGCCAGTGCGTTCATGCAATAGCGCAATCCTGAGGGCGCCGGACCGTCGGGAAACACGTGACCCAGGTGGGCCTCACAGACATTGCACAGGGTCTCGACGCGGCGCATCCCAAACTTGCTGTCGACGTGATACGCGACGGCGTTTGACGATACCGGCTGAGTGAACGAGGGCCAGCCGGTTCCCGATTCGAATTTCTCGCTGGCATCGAAGAGCACCGTACCGCAGCAGACGCACGCATAGATGCCGGGCTCGAAACGGCTGCACATCTCGGAGCTGAATGCTCTTTCGGTACCCGCCTCGCGAGTGACGTGATACTCCTCGGGGCTCAGTTGGGCGCGCCATTCGGCTTCCGTCTTCACGACCCTGCGATCGGGCGCCGGATTCCCTTTGGCGGCGATGTCGAGAACATCAGGCCACGTGACCATACTCCTATGATCTCACTTGCCGGGGTTTGACCAGGGGCATGCGATCCGATGAATCGACCGGGGCTCGATTCGCTGTTTGCTCAGGCCGGCGCGGAAGGTTCAATTCGTGGGTGCGTAATACCCTGTCCGCCAGTGCGCGAAGAGCTTTGGCAGGCCGCGCGGCGGGGAAAGCCTGAGTTGGATCTTGTGATAACGCCCATCGCGCGCCATCTCCTTCGGCGCGTATCCGATCACATAGCGGTTCCGGAGCTCAATCGCGATCTTCTGCGCGGTTTCCTGGAGCCCGGACGGGCCCTCCTCGAACATGTGCGCGCCGCTCAACTCGGAGATCTTCCTCATTCGCCCCAGCCCGAAGGTGGAATCGGCATCGTGCCCGGCGCCGATCGCCACCGTGTAGATCAGGACGTCGCTCTCTTTCACGACGGTATTGACCTCGTCCGGAGTGTAGCGGCTGTGATTATCGCCGCCGTCGGAAATCAGCACCAGCGCCTTTTTGCCCTTTCTGGATTTCCGCATCTCGTGAATTCCCATAAAGATCGCGTCGAACATCGCCGTTGACCCCTCGGTCTTTGTGTTCATCACTTCCAGACCGATGGGGCTCGAGTTCGAAGTCAAGGGGATCACGAGCCGTGGCCGGGTGTCAAACTCGATCAGGAAGAACTCATCCTGCGGATCGGCAAATTTCAATAGCTCGGCCGCTGCTGCCCTGCCTTGAGGAAGCAGGCCCTGCATGCTTCCGCTCGTATCAAAGATGAAGCCGAGGGCAATGGGCTCGTCCTCGTTCAGAAACGAAGTGATCGTTTGTTCGACCTTATCGTCGAAGATTCGGAAATTCTCTTTCTCAAGTCCGGTGATGGGGTGGTTGAACTGGTCGTTGACGGTTGCCGGAACGAGCACCAGATTGGTATCCACCCTGAGGTTCGCGCCCGGCAGAGAGAGGCTGCCGCCCGCTTTTGGGGGCCGCGGCGTAATTTCAACTTGCCCTTTGGAATCTGGTAGTTGGAGGAAGATCGCCAGGACGGGAACGATGCCGATCCACGCGAATGCACGCTTCACCGGTTTCCCCTCCAGTCTCCCCATCTTTATAGCGCAGATTTCGGGCGGAAAGGATCGTGTGCTTCTTCACCTGGCGGCCCTTCCGGAAAGTGGACGACCAACCCTGGTTTGCTACAATTTTTCATATGCCCGCTTTGTAACCGATCCGCCATACCCCCAACGGCGCATGATCTTTCGCGATCCGTGCGCTGTCTCGGCCGCTCCAGAAGAGGCCGTTCCACCTGAAATTCAAGTCAAGGAGAACGACGTTAAATGAAGCGCTTTTTGCCCTCCGGGTTGATGATTTTCGCGGGAGTCCTGGGAATCGCCACAGCATCCATCCACAGCGGTCAGGACGTGACGAAAAATCGCAAAAAGTTCGATTTACGGGAGGTCATCCTCCGCAAGTTCTTACGGGACAAACATTGCCCCGTACAGGAGTTTTCGGAAGTTTTCATCGCCGAAGCCGATGCCCACCATCTGGACTGGCGGCTGCTGCCCAGTCTGGCCTTCGTGGAATCCGGCGGTGGACGCACGGCCAAAGGAAACAATCTGTTCGGCTGGGCGAACGGCAGGATGTCCTTCAATTCCATCGGCGACTCGATCCATACTGTCGCAGCCAGCCTGGCGCACGGACGCGCCTACAAGGGAAAAGACATCAGCGGTAAACTGCTGGCCTATAACCAGTCCACGGATTACTCCGCCATGGTGAAGTCCATCATGCAGCAGATCGCGCCCCAGGCTCAGGTAGCTGAGATGGAGTGAGCTGTTTGGCTGGTTGCGTTTCCGAATAACGACAAACATTTTCGAATAACTACAAGAGCGGTTGCATTCACACTTGTCCGGACCAGTCCGGATACGTTTGACAACCTCGTCGCGCCATCTGTACAGTTGATAGAATCCTGAGTCCTGCGTGCCTCCTGGTCGCCGGTTCAGTCAACAAATTCGGGGAGCGACGCGGTGGCAGACAACGAGACGGCCGGACCACTGGAACCGCCTGTCACATCAGTGGATGCCGACGAGTATCAGCATTTCCTCGAGGACTACAGTCATCTTGCGCCGCCGAGCCGGCATGAAGTTCTCGAAGGCCGCGTGCTCAAGGTCTCCTCAACAGGCGTTTTCATCGATGTCGGCTACAAATCCGACGGTTTTGCGGCGATCGCGGAATTCACCGACGCCACCGGCGCCATCACCGTAAAGCCCGGCGATACGGTCGATGTCATGGTCGAGAGCGGCCAGACTTCGGAAGGTTATGTCCTTCTGTCGCACGAAAAAGCTTCCCGGCTCAAAGTGTGGGACAACCTCGAAAGCGCTCTCGAACAGCAACTGACGATCTCGGGCCTGGTGCTGAGCCGCGTGAAGGGCGGGCTGTCGGTCGACGTCGGCGTCCGGGCATTCATGCCCGGATCCCAGATCGATGTCCGGCCCGTGCGCAACGTCGATCAGTTTACCGGGCAGAACATCCCCGTGAAAGTGGTCAAGCTGAACCGGAAAAGGGGCAATGTCGTTGTGTCCCGCAAGCTGGCGGTCCAGGAGGAGGTCGATGCCCGCAAGACCGTCACTCTGGAATCGCTGCATGAGGGAGCCGTGCTGCCGGGCGTCGTCAAGAATCTGACGGAGTACGGGGCGTTCATCGATCTGGGCGGCATCGACGGCTTGTTGCATGTCACCGATATCTCGTATGGACGCGTGGCGCACCCAGCGGAAGTCCTTCATCTTGGCGATGAAGTGACCGTCCAGGTCTTGAAATACGATCCGGCGAAGGAACGGGTATCGCTTGGCATCAAGCAGTTGATGCCGGATCCATGGGACGGCGCTATCGAACGTTTCCCGATCAATACGCGAGTGGTCGGGCGCGTCGTTAGCGTGACGGATTACGGCGCATTCGTGGAGATCGATACTGGCGTCGAAGGGCTGATCCATATCAGTGAGATGACCTGGTCGCGGCGGATGAAGCATCCGTCGAAGGTCGTTCATCCCGGCGATCAGGTGGAATGCGTGGTTCTCGAAGTCAACACAAAGGATCGCCGTATCTCTCTGGGGCTCAAGCAATTGGAAGCAAACCCCTGGACAACGGTTGAACAGCGATATAGCGTCGGGTCGGTGGTGGAAGGCCGCGTCCGGAACATGACCGAGTTCGGCGCATTCATCGAAATCGAGGAAGGCATCGACGGGCTCGTTCACATCTCCGATCTGTCGTGGACAAAACGCGTCAAACATCCCAGCGAGATTCTGCGGAAAGGTTCTATGGTGCAGGCCGTGATTCTCGCGATCGACGCCCAGCACAAACGCCTTTCGCTCGGAATCAAGCAACTGCAGCCGGACGCGTGGGAGACGTTCTTCCAGAAGCATCATGTGAATGACACGGTTCGAGGCAAGGTCCTGCGCCTCGCGGGTTTCGGGGCCTTTGTGGAAATCGCGGAAGGTGTTGAGGGCCTGTGCCATTTCTCCGAAGTTCCGGGGTGGTCAGGCCGCAAATCGGACCCGGCACCCCTCTCCCCTGGACAGGAATTCGACTTCAAAATCATCAAGATGAATGAGGCGGAACGGAAAACCGGACTCAGCCTCAAGGCTTTCGCCGACGAAGAGGAGCGTGGACGCCTCGACGAATACCAGAAGCGTGCGGCGGCGGCCTCCACGAGCCTCGAGCACCATCTGCAGAGACGAGACAGGGGTTAGTCGATTCTCTGACCGGCGGAAGCGCCCGACCACCTTGGCTACTTGCAATTCGATGCGTTTCGGGAGATATTCATATTTCCCCCTAATTGCTTCATCCTTATGCCATTTGGCACAATTAAGGA